>CAJDXF010000164.1_pt1 | contig 11910 bp, 9 predicted proteins | sample 7391791 | NCBI WGS metagenome assembly CAJDXF01 (sample SAMEA7055712, study PRJEB34461) | soil metagenome | biome: terrestrial ecosystem; feature: Peninsula; material: soil | place: Antarctica | collected 2016 | reverse complement strand
GGGAGGCTAAATATCCGAGTAATCGGTTGGATGCAACAAAAATTTGTCGCTGTGAGAAACCGTGTTTTTATACTCTTCCATGCCCGAAAGTTTTTTCCAGTCAGGATTATCGCGGAATAGTTTCCAATGATCTTCGTTCGATTGCATGTTTTCGTAGCTTGTCATGTAAATCAGGTTTGGCATTTGACTTCCCGAAATTACTTCGCCATAAAACACGGCATTTGCGCCAATATTTTTAAAGATTTTGGTTTCACCGCCTTCGTTGAACATTTCAACTTTTTTGTGGTAAAGTTTTTCTGTTGCACTTTGGTAACTTCGCAATTCGAAAATTTGTTCGCTCTTTGGTGTTGTAAATTTCGGTACAAACAAATCGGGTTGTTCAGCAAATGCTTTTAACAAAATCGATTCAATCCGTTCATAAGGGGGATTATTGAATGCCGCATTAATATAGTCCGAAGCAGCAGTTTGGAAGGCTTTGTCTTTGGAAAGAGTTACCTCTATTTTTTCAATTTGTGCCATCTCTTTCAGTGGAATTAACACAAAAACCTTAGTGCCGGCAGCCGCATCATCGGCTTTAGGTTTGAAAACTCCAACAGTTTTAACTCCTGCACGATGCATTGCAGGAATGTAGGCGTTTTTTAAATAGTTGTCAATGCTCAGTTCCTGATCCGCATTTTTAATCGTGTAAACTTTTATCTGGTAATAATCTCGTGCAGAAATGGTTGTACTGATTGCGAAAACCAGAATAAAAGCTGAAAGCGATAAAATTCCTTTAAATAATTTTCCTGATGATTTCATGATTACTTGATTTGGATTTTTTTGATTTAAACTGACGTGAAAGTAGTAAAATTTTGGGAAGTATTGCGACGGATTTCTATATTCATAATTGTCACATATTCGCTGATTAAAAATTGGATTTATATTAAAAATTATCTCGAGGCTATTAATTCCTCATTTTCAATGAATTATTTCGAAAGTACTTCTTTAAAAAACCTGCCCTGCCTCGAAGGTGTAAAATCCCAATCGTTAATCAATGTTGGCGGCCAGTTGGGATCGAAACACCAAATTGTGAATGAAATCCCCTTTTTATCGAAATAATTAATAATTGCTTCACCATAGCTTTCATCGGAAATACATGGAATGTGCGCACCGCGTTCATCGGCACCCATAAAACCAAACTCGGTAGCGATAATCGGGTATTTATCTGCGACTTTTCCCCAGTCTTTTTCCCATTGTGGTTCCCAAGGTTTTTCGCGTTTCTGTGGATATGGATGCGATGAGTACGCTACATTTTTACGGTCAACAGGATTTTCAAGGACTTCATCCAAAAAATAACCCCAATTCATTCCGGCTACAAGAATTATTTTTTCGTTGTCGATTGCCGTAATTTTGTCGATGAGTTTTTCGAGGGTTTGTCGCCAGGTATTCCAGGTCAATTCTCCAAGTTTTCCGCCTTCATCGGTGGGTTCGTTAAAAAGTTCATAAACTGCGACTGTTGGATTTCCCTTGTAGCGTTTGGCCGTTGTTTCCCAAAATTTTAAGGTTTCGTCCCAAGTGGTGTTGTACATTTTGTTGGTATATTTCTCCGTGTTCAAATTGCCAATGGAGTGCCAGTCGATAATTACATACATTTCTAATTCGGTGGCCCACCTAACACCCTGATCAACCAATTTGAAGTAAGCATCCCAGCCACGGTTGTTCACTGCGGTTGGGTGGATTGCAAAACGCACAACATTGCATCCCCAATTTTTGGCTTCCTGAAAATAGCGTTTATTCCACTGGCCATCTTTTTCCAATTTGTCAGGATCAGAAAAACTGACGCCTTTCAATCGGATAACTTCACCGTTGTTAGTGACAATATTCTTTCCCTCAACTGAAATTTTGGGAAGCGTTTTACTTTGCGCAAATATTGAAGGAAAGAGAAAAACTGCGATGAATAAGATATTTAGTAGTGGTTTCATAATCATTGATAATACTGTTGACCCATTTCCTTTTCCTCCCCTTGGGGAGGTTAGGTGGGGCTTATTACTTGTTCCAAACTTTTGCCAGTGCTTTAAAACATTCAGCTGATTTATCGATCCGATCCGGACTTGCAGTTCCCTTGTAACTTCTCATAAATCCTTCTGCCGAACCCCAAACCGTTTGTAACATTCCCATGTATTTTGGTAAGGTTTCTTTTGTGGCACCTTTAATAAACATGCGCATCATTTCTTCTTGTTCAATTGCATTTTTGGTATTCTGCCAGGGACAAGTAAGCACACCCAGTCCTTTTGATGCGAATAAAACGGCAGTTGGATCGGGGCGTTCATAGTGCCAGTCGCAAATCACCACGTCCTTCGGAATCATATCAATTGCGCGGTGAGTGTTGTTATAACTACCTTCCCACAAACCGATTCCAGTGGTTTTTCCATCGATTAAACGGTCGCCCCAAATCCAGAGTTCGCGGTTCTTTTCTTTTAAATGATTCCTGATCTTGGATACTTCGCCAGCAAACAATTCAGCTTTGTCGTGCCCGTAGCAGCGTGGGCAATTTTCGTGACCAATGAAAAACACCTCGTCCAAACCGGCATGGTAGGCATCGGATTCAAAAGCATCGCAAATTTCGTCAACTAAATCAAAAACAACATTGTGCACTTCGGGGTGGAGCGGACAATAACTTTTGCAATACAAGCCATCAGGATTTGGCCATTTATATTCGCCGTCTTTTGGAAGCTGAACGTTAGGGGTTTCGTCAAATTGAGGATAAACTTCCAGCAATTTGCCCAACGTACTGTGCCACGACTGGTGACCCAAAAGATTGATTTGCGGAATCAACCTGATTTTGTTTTCCTTGCAAATTTTTACAAGCTTTTTTACATCACTTTCAGAGTATGGATTGCCACCAACCAACTCGGGGCGCGACTTAAACTGATATTGGTATTCAATGCGTAAAATCAGAACGTTTAGTCCTGACGGTGCAAGATCGGATTTGATGAATTCCACAAACTCATCGACATTGCCAACCGAAGGGGCAGCAACGCAAAGTCCGCGAACGGCGTATGGTGCCTGAGCTTTTGAATTGAACGCGAAAAAGGCAAGGGCAAACATTAGAAATACAATCTTTCTCATGGTTTATTATTTTAGTTTGAATTAAAAATCAGTTTGCAATTTAGCCATCTTTTTCAGCTTTGAAGAATATGTTTTCGATAACTCGTTTAAAATACGGTAATTGCCGTCTTATGAAGATTCCGTAGAGGAAGTTTTCCCGGCTTTGCGCAAACAATTCCTTTTTACTACTTTTGGCAGCCAAATATTTTAACAATGAAACAGAAAGCAACACTATTCTTTATATTTTTATCTTTCTTATTTTCAATTACTTGCAACGGTCAGAGCAGCTATTCGCCACATTCGGAAAAACCGAAAGTAGTGATAGGCATTGTGGTTGAAAATATGCGTCCCGATTATGTGCACCGATATTGGGATCGGTTTGGCAACGACGGTTTCAAAAAACTGTACTCCAACGGGGCAGTTTGTTCCAATGTTCGGCTTCTGCAACATATTCAAAGCTATGCTTCTGGCACCGCCACTTTATTTACTGGAACTTACCCTGCCGTTCATGGAATTGTGGATCGCACCTGGTACGACCGTTTAAAGAAAAAAGAAATGGAATGTACTGAAGACTCCCGTTATACCACCACCGGTGCCGATACTCCTGCTGGTGTTGCTTCTCCGGTAAAATTGCTGTCGAACACGGTAACCGACGTATTGAAAATTTCTTCCATGGGAAAGTCGAAAGTATTTAGTGCCGCGCTCAATCGAGAGTCTGCCTTGTTTTCTGCGGGACATGCTGCAGACGCGGCCTATTGGTTCGATGTGGAATCGGGTCGCATGGTGACCAGTTCGTTCTACCTTAAGCCTTTGCCCGAATGGGTATTTAATTTCAATGCCGAAAATTACGCCGAAATGTACAGTTACCGTACCTGGACAACCTTGTACCCCGAAGAAACTTACACCGCAAGCCTACGCGACGATTACTTTTTGGAAAGAGGTTATTTTGGCGAATTCAACACATTTCCACATTCAATCAATAAATACATTAAGCGAACAAAAGATTTCCGCCCGTTTAAAACCACTCCTTCGGCTAACATGATGATTAAAGATTTTGTGCTGAAACTCTTCGATAGCGAAGAAATTGGTACCGACGAACACACCGATTTTGTGACGGCTGTTTTTTCGTCAATGGATTATGAAAACGGATCATTTGGCCCGCCTTCAATGGAAATGGAGGATACCTATCTTCACTTAGACAAATACCTTGGTGAACTGATTTCCACGGCAGAAAAAAAATATGGAAAAGAAAAAGTTCTGTTCTTTTTGGTGGCTAATACTTCAGCCTCCTACCCTGTCGATTATTTGAAAAACGAGTTTCACTTACCCGTCGATAATTTCAATATGGAAAGTGCCATTGAATATTACACGGAGCAACAGTTGTATTTAGACCATGAACTGATAAAAAAGCGAGGTTTCGATTTGAATGAAATACGCGAAGTTACTTCCAATTTCATCAATCAATTCGAAGGCGTCTTGTTGTCCATGCCGTCGTTTCAATTGGAGCAGGGAAGCTCGGAAAACGGCATGTTATCGACATTATATAAAAGCTATGATAAAACACGCTCGGGCGATTTTCTGTTTTTGCTGAAAGAAGGCTGGCTACCCATTTATAAATTCAAAAAAGTGAATTACACCGACCAGTCTCAAATTCCGCTCGTATTTTACGGTGCCGGCATTCAGCATCAGATCATAAAAACCAAATACAACGGCATCGACCTCGTGCCCACTCTTTCTGAATTGTTACAAATACCGATACCCGACAAATGCCAGGGGAATATTATAAAGGAATTGATAAAATGATTAGCGCCTCTTTTTGTGCTGGACAGTTTCCTGTAAATTAATATGTTGCGCCTGTTCTTCTAACTTCTGCTTGCCTTTTAATATAATAACAGGTGTCATCCGCAAATTAATGGTGGTATCGTTTTTCAACATTATTTCTTTGGAAAGATCGCTATAGCCATTGTGCGTTGCTAAAATTTTCGCCTCTCCCTTTTTCAACATGAGCTTATAAAATCCGTGTTTATCGGACAACGTGCCAATGGTTGAAACCGATTCAAAAACATTGACGCTCTCCAGAAAATCTCCATTGTTTAAATCGGTTACAAACCCGGATACGGTTATATTTTGTGCTTCGGTGGCTGGGGACAAAACAAACATAAAAAAGATGCTTGTTAAGACAAAAACTGTTTTCATGTATTTAAAATTATTTTATCGTTTACGGCTATACTATTAAGAACTACATTTTCTTAAAAAGGTTGCTTTAAAAATATATATATTTTTTGCAATTTTCCAAATCCATAATTTAGTTTTTAAATCACTTTTAATCTACAAAAACAAGCTGATTCTAACTTAGATTAAGATGTGTTTTTGTAATTTGTATTCCCTGATCCTGCTTTTATCCAATTTTAAAGCTGTTTGCCTGCAAACCATAATTTTACTTCATAAAAGACAACTCCGGAATTAACCTTCTCTACCGGAATTAAGCTTTCATAAAAATCAGGTATATTTGCTGTCAGGCTTATTTATGAAAAATTTATTTACCATATCGTTCGAAACCCCAATTGGTTATTTAAACGTCGCAAGTGACGTTCAAGAAGTTGAATATGGCCAAACCGTCACTTATCTTGACATTGCACTGAAAACAGGATCAAAAAACAACACCCGCGCGGTTGGCCTCGCCAATGGGAAAAATCCTTTGCCGATAGTGGTGCCTTGCCACCGTGTTATTGGCTCAAACGGAAAACTCACGGGCTACTCAGGCGGATTAGACAAAAAACGCTGGCTACTCCAACATGAAAAAGACCACTCTAAAAACGAACTCCTGCTTTTCTAATTATTAGGCTATTCCCTAATTTAGTACTGCCTTTCCCACATAGAGAATACCAAAAGAATACAGCATGAGCTTAACATGCTGACATTCAACTTTCAATAAATTTGGAACTATTATTGTTTTGTACGAAGTAGAAAATTGATATAAAAATTTGGGGAGATTTTTATGTAGTCTTAAGATGGGATTCGCAAGAGTTCCATCTTTTTTTATCTGCTGATTCTATCCATTTTCATTATCTTCGCCCAAAAAACAAGAATGTTAAGAATTATTCTGATCGCTATTTCCCTTTGCTTTGGAACGCTTCAGTCGTTTGCGCAGGAACGTTATTTCGCCAGTTTCTTCGACGAGATAAATATGGAAACCTATACCTATTCAACAAAAGATGGAGAAAACCTTAATTTGGACATTTATCTTCCAAGCGATGACTCCGATTCTGAGCGAGCTACGTTGATTTATGTTCACGGTGGAGGTTTTAGCGGTGGAACACGCGACAACCAGGGAACAATAGAGTTTTGCAATCGTCTGGCAGGATATGGCTACGTTGTGGTTTCCATGTCGTACAGGCTGACGCGCAAAGATAAACCCGGTGCTTTCGGCTGCAATTGTCCGGCAAATGAAAAGCTGAACACCTTTCAGGCTGCGGTGGAAGATGTGCAGGATGCCACGTTCTTCCTGATCGAAAACCGCGAACAATTTGGCATCGATCCGCAAAAAATAATTTTGGCAGGCAGCAGTGCCGGTGCCGAAACTGTGCTAAATGCAGCTTATCAACCGCCTTACTGCTATGATCTTGACTCGGGTCCGGTGTCGTTTGCCGGTGTAATCAGTATGGCGGGAGCAATACCCGATACAGCAGTTATGTACGACCAATCTGTGATTCCGTCACTCCTTTTTCATGGAACCGACGACAATTTGGTACCCTACGCCACAGCTTCACACCATTATTGCAACAAAACGGAACCAGGATATTTGGTCCTGAACGGTTCTTATACCATAGCAAAAAAACTGGAAAGCCTGAATGTACCATACTGGTTGCACACCACATGCGGTGGTGCACACGAGCTGGCCAGCTCACCCATGAAACTTTACTTTGACGAAATTGTGGACTTTTGTTACGATTTTGTGATACGAAAGGCAGGAGAAACCCGGCTAACCATTGTGAACGGAGAGCAAAAAAACAAAGAATACCAACAGTTTAGTTTTTGTGCAGAATAAAAAAAATAATATCCATGAAGAAATTAGTTTTCCTATTTTTGATCGTAGTACCATCCGTACTATTTTCGCAACAAATGAACATTGTTACTTTTAACATCCGTTATAACACGCCCAACGACAGTATAAATGCCTGGCCAAACCGCGTGGAAATGGTTACCAGCCTTTTGGATTTCCATGATGCCGATATTTTTGGGATGCAGGAAGCATTGCACGGTCAGATTTTAGATGTACAGGCAAATATGCCGGGTTACGAATGGTTTGGCGTTGGCCGCGACGACGGTGAACAAGCCGGCGAATATTGTCCGATCTTCTTCAAGAAATCAAAATTCATTCTAATTGAATCAGGAAATTTCTGGCTTTCAGAAAATTGCGAAAAACCCGGCCTCGGCTGGGATGCTGTTTGCAACCGTCTGGTGACCTGGGGAAAATTTCAATCGAAAATTACCGGTAAACGGTTTTTGGTTTTCAACACCCATTTTGACCACCGTGGTGACGAAGCCCGTAAAAACTCGGCATTCCTTATTCGGGATAAAATAAAAGAAATTACCAATAATCAAGGTTTGCCAGTTATTCTGACTGGAGATTTTAACCTCACACCCGAAAGCGAACCCATTAAACTAATAAAAGGTTTTATGAAAGACAGCCGTGAGGTTTCAGAAACTCCACCTTATGGACCGGTTGGAACATTTAACAGCTTCAAATGGGATGCACCAATGAAAGACCGAATTGATTTCGTTTTTGTGCAGGGTCCGGTAAAAGTTCTGCGATATGCTGTGCTAACGGACGCAAAGGAGCAACGATTTCCTTCGGATCACTTGCCTGTTTTCGTGAAAGTGCAGCTTTAGCTATTCCTGCTTTCGTTCGATTTTGTGGAAACGATGATTTATTCTGGATCAAAGGCATAATAAACTTTACTTAAAATTTGCAGATATAGGCTTTAATCCGCAATATTTTTAAATTTGCACTAAAACCAAGGGAAATCTAAACAATAGAATTATAGCGTTGTTCTCCAATAGCAGTTATTTAATCATTCAACAAACGACATGGACAAATTTTCTTCAGTTGGGAATCAGGAATTGGCGGCCATAGAAAATCTATACCAAACCTACCTCGAAAGCCCCGAATCGGTAGACATAACCTGGCAACATTTTTTTGCTGGTTTTGAGCTTGCTCAAAAAAATTATTCACAAAAACCCACATCACATAAGGCAGATAATATCGATAAAGAGTTTGCAATTCTAAACCTGATACATGGCTATCGTCAACGCGGACATTTGTTTACTAAAACTAATCCGGTGCGGGCTCGTCGTAAGTACGTGCCTACCCTGGACATCGAGAACTTCGGACTGGAACAAAAAGATCTTGAAACCACCTTTGTTGCCGGCAACGAAATTGGTATTGGCCCAACAAAGTTGAAAAATATTATTGAACATCTGGAGGCCACCTATTGTCATTCCATTGGTGTTGAATACATGTACATGCGCGACCCCGAAATGCTCGGTTGGCTTAAACAACGAATGGAAAGCACACGCAATTCACAACTATTCTCGGATGAAAAGCGTAGGCATTTTTTCTATCACCTGAAACTGGCAGTTGGATTTGAGAATTTCATTCACAAAAAATTTGTTGGACAAAAACGTTTCTCGCTGGAAGGTGCCGAAGCCCTGATCCCAGCTTTAGACGCGGTAATTGAGCGTGGCGCGGAATTGGGAATCGAAGAATTTATTATTGGCATGGCACACCGCGGAAGGTTGAACGTGCTGGCCAATGTTCTTGAAAAACCTTATGAGAAGATTTTCAAAGAATTTACTGGAAAAGAATATGATGAAGGCATATCGCAAGGCGATGTAAAATACCATTTGGGCTACGAAAATGAGGTGACGACCGACCTGGGGAAAAAGGTAAAACTCAGTCTGATGCCTAATCCGTCGCACCTTGAAACTGTAGGCCCTATTGTAGAAGGTATGGCACGATCGAAAATAGAATCGATTTACCATGACGATTTTGATAAAGTTGCACCTATTATTATTCATGGTGATGCAGCAATTGCCACACAAGGGGTTGTTTACGAAGCTATTCAAATGACCCATTTACCCGGTTATCTGATCGGTGGAACCATTCATTTGGTCATTAATAATCAGGTTGGATTCACAACGAGTTATCTCGAAGCCCGTTCGAGCACCTACTGCACCGATATTGCAAAAGTGACCCGTTCACCCGTTTTCCATGTTAACGGCGACGATGTAGAAGCCTTGATTGTTACCATAAAACTGGCCATGGAATTCAGGCAAAAATTCAATACGGATATTTTCATCGATATTCTTTGCTACCGGAAATATGGGCACAACGAGGGCGATGAACCGCGTTTTACTCAACCTATGTTATACAAAGCAATTTCTAAACATCCCAATCCGCGCGACATTTATTCCGAAAAGCTGAACAAACTCGGCATTATGTCGTCTGAAGAAGCACGGGAAGAAATCAAAGAATTTGACGAACTTTTGGAGAGCAAATACAAAATTTCCGAAGGAATAGACAAAGTAAGAATCCAAAGGTTTCTGATTAACCAATACGACGGCTATGAAACGCCCAAAAAAGACTTTTTTGATCCGCAGGTAGAAACCGGTGTAAACCGGGATATACTTCTTGAAATTGGAGAGAAAATAAATAATCTACCATCGGATCTTGAATTTTTCAGCAAAGTTAGTCGCATTGTTTCCGACCGTAAAGCGATGATGCTTGACGATCGATTAGATTGGGCAATGTCCGAATTGCTGGCTTACGGGACACTGGTAAACGAAGGTCATCCGGTGCGCCTTAGCGGACAGGATAGTGTGCGAGGTACTTTTGCACACCGTCATGCCGCCTACGTGGCGGAAGGAACCGACGAAAAGTACTTCCCGCTCAAACACATTTCGAAAACCCAGGCAAATTTCAACGTTTTCAATTCACCGCTTTCGGAATATGCGGTTTTGGGCTACGAATATGGCTATGCCTTGGCGCAACCAAATGCTTTGACGATTTGGGAGGCACAATTTGGTGATTTTTATAATGTAGCACAGGTAGTTGTTGACCAATACATTTCATCGGCATTTGAGAAATGGGGCGTAATGAATGGTCTGGTTCTTTTCCTCCCTCATGGTTTTGAAGGTCAGGGACCTGAACATTCCAGTGGGCGCATCGAACGCTTTCTGGAACTCTCGGCCAACAATAACATGCAAATTGCAGTACCCACTACTCCGGCCAACATGTTTCATCTTTTGCGCCGTCAGATAAAAATGAACACACGGCTTCCATTAGTGGTGTTCACACCAAAAAGTTTATTGCGACATCCCATGGTTCATTCTAAACTGGATGAATTTGCAAGCGGGTCCTTTAAACAAATCATTGACGATGAAACCGCCAATCCAAAATCAGTAAGGAAAGTCATTTTCGTTTCGGGAAGGCTGTATTACGATTTGGCTCAACGCAAAACGGAAAACCAAATGGATGACGTAGCTTTAGTACGCATGGAGCAGTTGTACCCCATTCCGGAAGAAAAGATCAACGAAATTCTGAAACGTTACAAGAATTCACAGGAATTGGTATGGGTGCAGGATGAGCCGGAAAACATGGGTGCCTGGCCATTTATTAACCGAAAGTTGGCACACTTTGGATTTAAACTCATCTCGCGTAAAGAAAGCGCAAGCCCCGCAGTTGGATTAATGGACAAACACAAGAAAGGACTGGAAGAAATCCTTGAATCCGTGTTTAAAATGAAAGAAGTTGTTGAAGTGAAATAAGAAAGAAATGATTGTAGAAATTAAAGTTCCTAGTCCCGGAGAATCGATAACCGAAGTAGAGATTGGCAATTGGTTGGTTGAAGATGGCGCTCTTGTGACCCAAAATCAGGAAATTGCAGAAGTGGAATCAGACAAAGCCACCCTAACTATTGTTGCCAGCGAAAGCGGAAAAATATCAATCAAAGCGGCCGAAGGAGTGTCGGTACCGGTTGGGCAAGTGGTTTGTACCATAGACACCAGCGTGGAAGTAAAGGCTGAGGCAAAGGCAGAGACAAAAGTAACACCGGAGCATGCTCCGGCGCAGAAGCAAGAGCAGACCCCGACTACACCCGAGCACGCTCCGGTGCAGAAAACTCAGGTTCCGTCGCCAGAATACGAAAAAGTGAAAGTTACTTCGGTGGCAAAAGAAATGATGAAAGAACTTGATCTTTCGCTGGAAGATGTGATGAATGGATTGAAACGCTTAGGAAAAAAGGAAATCGAAGTATTGGTCGGTTTGCCAAAAGCTGATTCAGTTAATAATGTTTTTCACCAAAAAGAAGCATCCAGGGAAATCGACCGGCAAAAAATGTCAAGCCTAAGGCGAAAATTGAGCGAGCGCTTAGTTGCTGTGAAAAACGAAATGGCCATGCTCACTACTTTCAACGAGATCGACATGAGTTTTGTTATGGATTTGCGCAGCAAAAACCAACAAAAATTCATCGAAAAGCATGGGCTTAAATTGGGATTTATGGCCTTTTTTGCAAAAGCAGTTGCCATTGCCGCGGATTTCTATCCCATGGTAAATTCCCAAATGGATGGCGAAGAAATCGTTTCTCCGAAATTTGTTGATGTCGGAATTGCCGTTTCTACCCCGAAAGGATTAATGGTGCCAATCGTTCGGAATGCAGAAAGTAAATCCATCGCCCAAATTGAAATCGAAATAAAAGAACTGGCTGAAAAGGCCCGCACCAAAAAAATATCGGTAGAAGAACTGACCGGAGGAACCTTCAC
>CAJDXF010000064.1_pt1 | contig 12029 bp, 12 predicted proteins | sample 7391791 | NCBI WGS metagenome assembly CAJDXF01 (sample SAMEA7055712, study PRJEB34461) | soil metagenome | biome: terrestrial ecosystem; feature: Peninsula; material: soil | place: Antarctica | collected 2016 | reverse complement strand
AATGTTTAGCAAACAACTTTACAAGATGTTAACGATGTCCAGGACTTGTACTTGGCCCACAGCTTCCGGGGTCAAAATCCTTTGGAGGACAACAAGCTTCTGATTTTTTACTAAGCAAGACCATCATGGTTGTAGCCGATACTGCTACTAACCCCGTTTTCCTGATGGCTTCTTTTCTTGAAATCTTTTTTTCCAAAAAATCGGCAACAGGTTTGTTTGCAATTTCATTAGGTTCTTTTTCCATTTTAAAAGAATTAAAAGTTAGACATATTAAAATACAATGGGTCAATGTAATGAATTCATTCAATCTTTATAAATAAAAATATTCTATCCGATTACTAACTTGCAGTGAATAAGCAATTTAGGTTTTGCGTTTGATAATCAGACCTTTAGGTGTTTTTTTTAAAGGGAAGACTCGGCTCATTATGGGACAACCAGTTTCGTCATTGAGCTTTTTACTGCTGATTTTATTGAAATTTTGCATTCTGCTTTCTGACTATAGTCAAGAATTCTTGCACGCAAAATTATTTTAATACCATTTCACAACTTATCATGACTTTGAGTAGGTGAAATATTCATCACGTTCCTGAGTTCACTCCGAAAGTAAGTTTGGGAATATTCATCTATAGTTACCCATAAAGTGAAGAAAAACGTTCTAGCAATCAATGCCTTATTAAGGTCTCCTATATTTGTGTTACCTGACTTTGCAGACATGAATTGTTTTTTGAAATATAAACATCCTTCAATACCAAAATTTCGATATTGATTGCGACCGCAAAAAAAAAGTTAATTGAGATTTAATTCAATTAACCTTATTAAACATTTAAAGCAATCAGTTTTAAATGTTTTGCAAACAACTTTTACAAGATGCTATCGATGCCCGGGACTTGTAGTTGGACCTGAACCTGGACCTGATCCTGGACCGCAGTGCCCGTTTCCGTGTCCGTGTCCGTTTCCGTGCCCCTTGCCGGGGTCCCAGTCCTTTGGAGGAACACTCATAGCATTTGACTTGTTGCTTAGCAAGACCATCATGGTTGTAGCCGATACTGCTACTAACCCAGTTTTCCTGATGGCTTCTTTTCTTGAAATCTTTTTTTCCAAAAAATTGGCAACAGGTTTGTTTGCAACTTCATTAGGTTTTTCTTCCATTCTAAAAATTTTAAAGATTGTACATTTTAAAAATAATATTCGAAAGTAATAGATTAATTAAAATTTTGTGAACAAATATATTCCAATTGCAAGCTAACTTACAGATAGTAAGTTGCTTACACCTTTCATTTAGCGATCAAATGTTTAAGTATTTTTATTATCGGGAAGATTGGGCTCAATGTGGGACAAATTGTATCGTCATTACATTTTGTTAATGGCGGATTTCATTGAAAATGTACATTTTGCTTTCTGACTTTAGTCAGGAATAATTGCATACAATTTTAATTTGATACCGCTTATGTTACAGATAGTTTTTATTTTAGCGGCTTAAATAATTATTGTACTAAAATCTTTTCATTCATTATGGACGTTTTATTCATTAAAAAGAAGATTGGTAAATCATACCTCATTTGGTTTCAAAATAGTAATTTGTATTTTCAGCTCGAAGAACCCGCCTGGTATGTTTTTAGGAAAACCGTGAAACGATATAAATCGGAAACAATCGCAAAAGAATTCTCTATTCGCTATGGATTAAGTTATGAAGAAAGCTTAAAATTTGTGGTGGAAATAAGGCAGAAAATTAACGACATGAACCGGCCTTTGGGGTACACTAAATATGTTGAAAAACCTGTTGATGAAATCGACAAGCATGTTTACTCTACTTATTCAAGGCACTGCTATGATATGCGGAACAGGGTAATTGAGTTTTCATTCGAAACACCCTGGCTTGAAAACTATATACATCCTTTAATTAAACATTTGGAAACAAACGAGGAATTTAAAGACAAATCGCATTTTGAGTTATTCACTTATGACGGCAGAGTTTATTTTAGAATAGATAAAAAGCTAATTGGTAGTTGGGAAGAAGATGACAGCCATTATACCAAAGGGCGCATATTTATGGAGCTTGCCAATGTTTTGCACAATAAATCGGATGACGATTGGTTAATGACGGTGCATGCCTCAGCAATCTCAAATGGCCGCAAAACCATACTTTTTTCGGCTGCCCCGGGAAGCGGGAAATCTACAATTGCTGCATTGTTGCAAACTCAAGGATTTCATATTATTTCAGATGATTTTGTTCCTATCGAACAATCCTCGTTTAAAGCTTATCCGTTTCCGATTGCATTGTCGGTTAAGGAAGGTTCCCTGGAGCTACTGAAGTCACATTATCCCGAGTTAGAAAACAACCCTCTGATAACCGTTAGTGCGGATAAAAAAGTCAAGTATTTGCCCGTGGAAAATAAAGTAATGAAAATGGTGTTCCCGGTAAAAGAATTTATTTTTATTAAATACGACAAGTCCGTTGATTTTGCTTTGGAAAAAATTGAACCAATAAAAGCAATAAAAACACTTTTTGAAGAGGCCTGGATCCCGCCAAAACCTGAAAATGTTGAGATATTCCTTGACCGGATTATGAACATTTCATTTTACTCGCTTACCTATTCTAACAATAAAAAAGCTTTGGAGTCCATAACCCAATTTTTCGAAAATGACTAAAAGCCAAACCTATTACTTTGCTGCAAAATGCCTTGCATTGGATGAAAACCCTGACTTTAGAAATACCGTAATTGAGGCTTGTAAAAATGATTTAACTGATTGGCTTGAATTCGTTTCAATCTGTAGTGAAAACCTGGTGTTACAGGCAGTTTATCTAAAGTTTAAAAACCACGGAATTCGTGAATTCTTACCTGAAGAAGTAAGCCAACACCTAGAGGAAGTTTATGAACTGAACAGGTTAAGAAACGCAGGAATTCTAAATCAAATTAAATCTATCAACACAGTCCTAAATGAACACACTATTTACCCTGTATTTTTAAAGGGATCCGGTAATTTACTCGATAATATTTACACTGATATTGGCGAAAGGTTGATGGGGGATATTGATTTTTTGGTTCCGGAAGACCAGTACCTCAAATCTGCTGAATTGATGATAAATAATGGGTATCAAACTGATGTGGACACAACAGATTTAGATTTGATGAAAGCCGATCATTATCCAAGGCTCTATCACCCCGATTATCCGGCCGATATTGAAATACACCGGATTCCAACCGATTATAAATGTGATTGGTATAACAAGGAAATTGTTAATGCTGAAAAGCAGGCTGTGGCCACTTTAAAGGGGTGTTTCGTTCAGTCTCTCCAGCACAGGGTGATGCTAAATTTCATACACAGTCAACTTAGTCACGAAGGTTATTTGTACGGATGGGTATCTTTAAAAGATATTTATGATTTATATCTTTTATCGAAACGAATTCCATTATTAAACACAATCCCCCTAATAAAAGAAAAAGAAAAAGCAATTGCATATTTTGCTTTTGCGAAAAATGCATTTGGGCTTGGCGAACAATTTTTTCCGCAACAAAACATCAAATACAGAATTCTAAAAAAGAAACATGGTTTAATGCACGATTCTTCTCAATTCCAAAATTTAGCCCAAAACTATACGCGTTTTAAAAATATTTATTTATACATGGCCCGGGAGGGTTTTTTCTCAAAAAAAATTAGATCCTTAGTATTGAAAAAGTTGAGTTTTCGATAGTTTGTTCAAAGCTGATTATTGTATTTTGGAAAACCCATTGCAGACAATGCTTGCATCGTAAAAATTGTTAGATGAACATTTTATCGACGGCATATATTTGGTCACCAAAATCCGTAAAGCCGAAAAGCTTGCTGATGTGCCAAAAAAACTAAGACCAAACATCGCCGAAATCATTGAGAATAACCAAATTCACTACTTCGCATTGGTAAAAACCATATTCATTGCCAATGAGAGCCATTTTATCGACATTATTTCACCCAAAACCGATCGGTTTTAAAAATCTTTTTTCCCCAGTAAGCAAAAGGGGTGTCTGCGACAGCAACAATAAATTTTAGAAAGTAGGTAGTGATGAAAATTTCCATTAGAACGGGAATTTCAAAAACACCATAAAAGGCAATCAACACAAAAACCGTAGTGTCTATAAGTTGCGAAACCATTGTGCTCATGTTGTTTCGGATCCAAAGCTGATGGTCGTGTTCGTAACGTTTTTTCCAGAAATGGAAGGCCCACACATCGTGCTGTTGGGAAAGCAAATAGGCAGCTAAACTGGCTAATGCGATTCGTGGCATTAAGCTGAATATGGTAGCTGTGGCCTGGTGGGTGGTGGCGGCAAATTCATCGCCTTGCAAAGGATAGAAAGCAAGAGCGATGTTCATTAACAGCGTCATTGAAATAAGGCTGAAGAAACCAATCCAAACGGCTTTTTTTGCTTCGGCTTTCCCATAGTTTTCCGAAAGAATATCGGTAACCAGAAACGACGTGGCATAAACAATGTTCCCCAAAGTTGCTGCAAGGCCAAACAGCTCAACAGTTTGAATCACCTGAATGTTGGCTACAATTACCGAAATGGGAATCCACATAATCAGACCCCATTTGCCAAATAGTTTATACGCTAAAATGATGAGGAAAAAATTGACCAGCAGCATGGCAAGCCAGAGAAGTTCGTTGTGCATTTTTTTATTTTTTTCGCAGGGTGATGGAACCTGCGTTGTTAAACCTTATTTGGGTGCAAAAATAATTAAAGTCCTTACACCATTAACACGTCACGCGAAATGTAGCCGGTATAATCTCTCATTTTTGGTTCGTAGCTTTCGTGAAACAGCGGTGAGCTAACAATAAAATCGGCAGTGGAGCGGTTAGATGCGGTCGGGATATTATCCCAAAAAAAGATGAGAATATCAACCCCACCTTCAACGATCAACGCGCCCAACTGCTGGTCGCCACCAAGAGGTCCCGATTTCAATTTACTCACTGTGGGTGGGACCATGCTGTTTATCAGACATTTTTCTGCGAGGGTTTCTTCTACCATTATGCCGGTGGTGCCGGTGCAAATCAAATCGTGCTGTATCAGTTCTCTCCAGTTATAGGCAACCCATTCAATAATATCTTTCTTGCGATTATCGTGTGCCACAATGGCTATATTTTTTTTCTTTTTCATTGTAAGCTTTTTTAAGCTATCGTAGTCTTTTGTTCAGTTTCTGCGATAGCCTTTTAATACGACGCAAAGATAGACATCATTCTTTTTCCTACCTGTAAATGGCAAGAATGAGGGTGCAGTCTTATTCAAAACTTAATTTCAATGTGCTTTAAAGCGAGGTTTGACTTCGAAGAACTTCCAGCACCTTTTCATCCACTTTGCCGAAAAGTGAAACTCCTGAGGCTCCGTTCTTTATAGCCAATTCAATGCCGGTCTTTAACTCTTCGTCTGAGTTGAAATCGGGCAAGAACAACCCGGCATAAAGTGGAAATCTCCCGTTTAGAAAATGGATGCCTTCTTCAACGGCATCGCCAATCCAGGCCACGTTTTCTTTATAGAACCCGTGGTAAATCATCGGGCAAACAGCGTCGAGGTTCCAGTTTGTCCAGTCTTGCCGCACAATCCGCCGTGCAACTTCAGGTGTGGGAAATACAGCGGAAGTAATCGGTTTTTTGCTGGCACGCGCAAGTTCTGCCAATCCGTTTACAATATGGTTCACCTGGTCGTAACGAAATTTTCGCCACGACGGGCTTTGATCCGGAAATTCCATCTCCAAGGGATCATTGCCTGTTTTTTCTTTGTATTTCGTGCGGCAGGTTTCGCAATAGCAGAAATCGTATTCAGGCAGCTCTTTGGTTTGTTCTATGCCGTAATTGGGCCACAAGTTGACCGGTAAAATCACGTCACAGTAGCGGATGTAATCCAAATGAAGGCCGTCAACATAATCTTTTTCAAGAACATCGGTGGCTTGTTTTTTCAGGTACTCAAAAACTTCCGGTTTAGATGGACAGAGCCAGCGGTAGTAGTTTACATAAGGTGGATTTGTGGCACACGATTCTCCGCTCCGGCTGATGGCATACCATTCCGGGTGGTTTTCAAGCAGTTCTTTTTCGCCACGGTTAAGGGTCCACATCCAGCGATGAGCTTCCAGTCCGGCGGCTTTTGCAATTCTAAAATGCCGCTCGCTGTCGTTTTCGAAAAACATTCCACGAATTCCGGCTGAGAAAAAACTTTCGTACTTTTCTTTGAGCGAACTGTCACTGGCTTTTGAATCCGGATTTTCCCAAACCCAATGTTTCAGTTGTTTCGGGTTTTCCTTCCGGGGAGCGGATTGCGAACATCCCGTGTTTAAGAGCGCAACACCCAATCCGGCTAAAGCTGTCGATTTTAAGAATTCCCTCTTGTTCATATATTTTTTATTTGTTCCATTTTATCAAACCTTCCTGGTCGATGACTATTCTCTCATTTCCTTTTTCATCTTCCATAAATACCGTAAATTTTTCATCCCGTGCCTCCATGCGCAATTGCCAGGTTTTCCCATCTTCGGTTTCAATGGTTTTATTTAGTTGAAGCTCAGAAAGCAGTGTGGCAAATTTTCCATTTTCACGTTTGAATTCGTGCTGTTTATAATAGGATAACCAAAGGTATTTCGCCCATTTTTCTTCTTTTGGCAGTTGAAAGCTTACCTTTTCTCCATTCACTTTGTTCTCCGAAAACAAAACCAATCCCCAACGTTCGGGATAGTGCATATCAATTAGTCCCTGCTGACTCCAAACCCAATTATCTTCGTTTAGATAATTGTTGGTTACGGGATCCTTCATTTTGTGGTATTTGCCATCCACAATTTCGGTTTGCCATTGCACGCGCGAAAAATTCATTTTCCAGAGTTGTCCGTCGAGGGGTGCACTACCAGCATGGGAGTCTGACTTCAGAGCTGCGAAAGGAATTGACATTTCCACTGTCCATCCTTTGTCCGTATCCGAAGGATCGTTTAGCGTTCCATCAACCCACACTGCACTTTGGAAACCTATAGCATTCCATGGGATATCAGCGCCTCCGCCGTTGCGGTAGGGTTTGGGCAGAAATAAGTCGAACAGTGTATTTTGCGCATTCACTTCAAACTCAAAATAGTTGTGAGTGTCGCGGGTGGGGTCAATAAAAACCTCAAAATCATTTTCATGAAACACAATTTGGTCGTGTTGGTCGTAATATGCCCAAACGTGCGGCTCTTCAAGTTCTGCAAGAATGTATAGGTTCTGCTCGTTCCAAATCATTTTTGCACGGGTTTGGAACTTTGGTAAGGGCTTATTTTCTCCTTCTATATCCCGAAAGAAATCGGTCCAGGGGGCATGTTGCCAGGATGCTTCATCAGGTTTTCCGTCAATTTTTATTTCTGAAATTGTTCGATAAACCACGTAATCACGGGGTGTGGAAAATAAATGTTCAAACCCTTTGAAAAGATCCTGAGCGTTTCCCGAAAAATTGAAAAACAGTACTAAAAGCAGTACATTCAAAAATTTTGACATTATACTGTAGAAAAAATTATCTTACCAGTGATTTTATCTCATCTACAATCGATTTGGCCAGTTCATCGGCTTGTTGCATCGACTTTGCTTCGGCATAAATACGCACAATGGGTTCGGTGTTCGATTTGCGCAAGTGCACCCATGAATCTTCAAAATCGATTTTTACGCCATCGATGTCGGTAACTTCTTCGTTGGCATATTTTTCTTTCATTTTTTGCAGAACAGCATCCACATCAATGTCGGGTGTTAACTCCATCTTGTTTTTCGAAATGAAATAGTTGGGATAGGTTTTACGCAATTCGGAACATTTCATGCCACTTTTAGCAAGATGCGATAAAAACAGCGCAGCTCCCACCAACGAATCTCGTCCGCTGTGACTGGCAGGATAAATAACTCCGCCGTTTCCTTCGCCGCCAATCACGGCATTGGTTTCCTTCATTTTGGCCACTACATTCACTTCGCCAACGGCAGAGGTCGAATAGCTTTGACCGTGTTTTTCGGTTACGTCGCGCAATGCCCGGCTCGACGACATATTTGAAACCGTGTTGCCCGGAGTGATACCAAGCACATAATCGGCAACCGCCACCAGCGTATATTCTTCGTTGAACATCGAACCATCTTCGTTGATAATCACTAAGCGATCCACATCCGGATCGACCACAAAACCAACATCAACATTGCTGTTTTTGATGATTTGCGAGGTTTCCACGAGGTTTTCGGGGATTGGTTCTGGTGTGTGCGCAAAATGTCCGGTAGGTTCGCAATTGATTTCAACAATATTTTTAATTCCCAATTCCATGAATAGCGCAGGCATCGCAATGCCGCCCACCGAATTTACGGCATCAATGGCCACGGAAAATCCGGCGTTTTTAATGGCTTCTACATCCACCAGTTCCAAATCCAGCACGTGCTGAACATGATAATCAGTATAATCTTTTTCAATCACTGAACCCAGTTTATCCACTTCCACAAAAATATAGTCTCCGGTTTCGGCAATTTCGAGGATTCTAGCGCCTTCAATGGCGGTAAGGAATTCACCATCCGAGTTGAGTAATTTCAGAGCATTCCATTGTTTCGGGTTGTGGCTGGCGGTTATAATAATTCCACCATCAGCGTTTTCGGCGATAACTGCCAGCTCGGTGGTGGGCGTGGTTGCCATACCAAGATTAATTACATCGCAACCCATGCCGTTCAAAGTGGCAATAACAATGGAAGCCACCATTGGCCCCGAGATGCGCGCATCACGACCAACCACGATTTTTAGTTTTTCTTTTCCGGTACTTTGTTTTGCCCACTCAGCATACGAAGCGGCAAATTTCACCACATCCAGCGGGCTTAAACCTTCGCTGGGTTTTCCGCCAATTGTTCCGCGGATTCCTGAAATTGATTTGATTAATGTCATGTTTTCTAGCTTCTTCCAATTATTGCATCCTCAAAAACTGTATCTCTTTTTCAGACAGAAAGCGCCATTTTCCGCGGGGTAGATTTTTCTTGGTCAGGCCGGCAAACATCACACGGTCGAGTTTTTTCACGCGATAACCAAAATGCTCGAACATACGGCGCACAATCCGGTTTTTGCCCGAATGAATTTCAATGCCCACTTCGTTTTTTTCCTCCTGATTAATATAGCTTATTGCATCAGCAGCAATTTTTCCGTCTTCCAGATCGATACCATCAGCAATTTGCTGAAGATGAGCCTGGGTAATAGGCTTGTCGAGAGAGACCTGATAAATCTTTTTCATTCGGTGGCTGGGGTGGGTGAGGCGTTTTGAGAGATCACCATCGTTGGTGAAAAGCAACAATCCGGTTGTGTTTCGGTCTAATCGGCCCACCGGATATATCCGTTCGTCGCAAGCGTTTTTCACCAGATCCATCACAATCTTTTCGGCGTGCGGATCTTCGGTGGTCGTCACAAAATCTTTGGGTTTGTTCAACAGTAAATACACCTTTTTCTGCGCGTCTAAGCGGCGACCGTCGAAACGTACTTCATCGGTCGGCTTCACTTTCACTCCCAGTTCGGTAACCGGAATTCCGTTTACTGAAACCAATCCGGCAGCAATGTAAGTATCGGCTTCGCGGCGCGAGCAAACTCCGGCGTTAGCGATAAAGCGGTTTAAGCGCATCTCGTCTATGGCGCCTAATTTTTTTGGAATGTTTTGATTTGCGCGCGATTTCGGTTTTGAAAATGGTTTTTTCATTCGCGGTTTCGAATAGCGGACATCCGGGTCGCCTGACTTATTTTCCGGTCCTTTTCGTTTTCCGTCGGCCTGGCTTTTTGGCGGTAAACTCTTTCCAATTCGCTTTCCACCTGTAGTTTTTTCGCGACTATCCTTCCTGCTGAAATTATTTTTCATTACTGTTGACAAATTTTCGCAAAGGTCGGAAAAATTCTGCATTATTTTTTTGGCTTTTAGGAAGGGGTTTGTTTACCTTTAAATCGAATTAATTTTACAATCTTCGCTTATGTTTCATTGCTCACTTCTCATATCTCTTAATCTCAAATTTAAATTATGAAATCACACGAAATCGATTACAAAATTGTGGGTCATGATGTGCAATACATCGAAGTTGAACTCGACCCAGGCGAAACGGTAATTGCCGAAGCGGGCGCGATGCTTTTTATGGAAGACGGAATTTCTTTTAAGGCACAAATGGGCGATGGCTCCAATCCCGATGCTGGGTTTTTCGACAAGCTCTTAGCTGCCGGCTCACGCATAATCACCGGTGAATCGTTATTTTTAACGCATTTCACCAATCAAGGCTGGGGCAAAAAACACGTAGCGTTTTCAGCACCGTACCCGGGTACAATCGTTCCCTTAAACCTCTCGCAATTGGGTTCTAAGGTTATTGTTCAAAAAAGTGCCTTTTTGTGCGCGGCTCTGGGCACGAAAATTTCGATCACTTTTAACCGGAAGCTGGGTGCCGGCTTTTTTGGTGGTGAAGGGTTTATTCTTCAGCAATTAGAAGGCGACGGAAATGCTTTTATTCATGCTGGAGGAACGGTGATCGAAAGGCATTTGCACAACGAAATCTTGCGGGTTGATACCGGTTGCATCGTTGGTTTTGAGCCTTCAATTGAATACAACATTGAGCAGGCAGGAGGTTTACGTTCCATGGCTTTTGGTGGCGAAGGGATTTTCCTTGCCACATTGCGTGGCACCGGGAAAGTATGGTTGCAAAGTATGCCCATCCGCAAACTCATTGCCCAACTTTCACCCGCTGGTAAGAATGCCAGAAAGGAAGCACGCAACGGTTTGTTAGACGGGTTGTTGGAAAGGTAAAATAGATGAATTGTTGACTGTAAGCTCCTTGTTATACAGTAATCATATTGGCGCCTATCTCCAAACATTATGGTTAAATTTGGCATTGTTTTGTAACTGTAATTGTAGAGAATGAAAATCAGTACCGGTCGGATTTTGCTTATTTTTTTCTTATTATCGGTGAATTTTCAAGTATTTGCTCAGGAATTGAACAACGCAATTGATTCTGCATTTTTAAAATTACAGGCACGGCCACCTTTAGAAAAATTGTATTTGCACCTGGATAAATCCTCCTACAGTGCAGGTACTACCATTTGGTTCAATGGCTATTTGCTTACCGCAACAGGACATGGTCCCTATGCCTGGAGCAAATTTATTTATGTCGAACTTTTCAGTAAAACGGATTCGCTGGTTTATCGAAAAAAAATTAAGGAGCAAAACGGTGTATTTCCCGGGAACATTAAGCTGGGGGTCGACCTAAAGGAGGGAGAATACACGCTCCGTGCCTATAGTTTATGGATGTTAAATTCCGGATTTGAATTTCTTTTCAAAAGAACGATTAACATCAGTAACTTTCAAAGCACTCCGGTTCAGCCGCAAACCGATTTCGCAAAAGGATCGGATCAAAGTGAAATAAATGATTTTGACCTACAGTTTTTCCCCGAAGGAGGTGAGCTGATTGCAGAAACAAACAACAATCTTGCATTTAAAGCGATCGCTCAGGATGGTTTTTCTGCCGCCGTTTCGGGGTTTATAATCAACAACACTAACGACACAATTTGTGCTTTTAATAGCCGGCATCAGGGCTTCGGAAATTTAAATTTTGTGCCCCGGGAAAACAAAACATATTTTGCTGTTGCTAGAAGTTCCGAAGGGCTTACAAAAACATTTTCGCTTCCCGAGATCGTTTTAGACGGTGTAGCCCTTTCTGTGTTGCAGGAAGATGATTTGTTAAAGCTAACCATCCGTTCAGGTAGCGGCATTCTGCAAAAGCCGTATTATATTCTTGCTCATTCATGTGAACACGAAATTCTTTCTCTTCAGGTTGAGGAATTGAATTACAATATTCCCACCCAGTATTTGCCCGAAGGCATTATAAATATTGTTCTGTTGGATGAAAAAATGCATCCTGTTTCAAGCCGGATGGTTTTTGTTAAAAAGGATAATGCGGTGGACTTGCAGGTAGAAGCCGATAAGGAAAACTACAAACGACGTGAATCCGTTTCTTTATCGGTGAAGTTGGAAAAAAGCGATACACTGTTCCGGGCGGGTAATTTCTCGATTTCTGTAAC
>CAJDXF010000019.1_pt1 | contig 12107 bp, 5 predicted proteins | sample 7391791 | NCBI WGS metagenome assembly CAJDXF01 (sample SAMEA7055712, study PRJEB34461) | soil metagenome | biome: terrestrial ecosystem; feature: Peninsula; material: soil | place: Antarctica | collected 2016 | reverse complement strand
TTCAATACTATAAAGATCAACTGTTTTATTGATTTTTTCGAGACCAACATCACTAAAAATATTTCGATTAAAATGTCCTCCCAGTGAAATATGTGGTATCGGAGAAAAAAAAGCATTAATATCACCTGTAATAAGACGTCCGTCAAAATAGTCTCCCCAGTTTAGGGAACCTAATAGCTTAACTTTCTTTGCAGGGTCAGTACTTCCGACAATCGTATGTTGAATATATTTGTAATCTCCTGCGCTAATAGGAACTCCAAGCGGTGTAAAAAGTTCCGGAAGATGCTGAAATATAGCACTTAAGCCATATCCAAAATAACCGGCATTATGAAAGTTAAGGTAAAATGGATAAAAAACGAACTGCCTTTCAATAAGTTTTCCGGTTGACGCCTCATGAAAAATCTGGGCATCTATGCCGGGATCAAATGACCTCAGCCATTTTTTAAAAGGTAACTTTTCACCTCGAAAATAATAGACAACTCCAGGGGTTGTGCCAATAACATTAATGCGGGAAACAAATCCCATTTCCGGACTAAAATCTCTGGTCACAATAGACTCTGTCCACCAAATTTTCCATTTATTTGTGGCATAGTTATATTGTGTAATTCCTGAAACTCCTTGTTTACCTGAGTTGGTTGATCCGGAATAGCTGACCATAGTATTTAGCGAATGTACTCCGTTAAAACGAAAAAACAGATCTGTTGTACCGGTAATGTTAGTATCGTCAGGTTGATTTTTAACTGTCAGCAAACCTCCTATCCGGTTCTGCTTTCCAAAATTCTCTGAAAACCTGCCAACGAAGAAATTAGTATGAGAAGTTACACTATCGCCTTGTTGCCTGATGAGAATGGCTCCATAATTATGTTTAAACGACCGGTGCACAAACCTGCTCCCCGCGACAATAGGAATAGGTGATCCATTGTCATTCAAACCAATCCTTCGGCTAAAAAAAGGCTGGATTTGCATCGGACCGCCAGTTCTTCCGGTGCTTCGCACATTCCCCAGATTAACATTAATTCCAAAAAGTGATGCATTTTCAAGAAAAAACTGTCTTCTTTCAGGGTAAAACACATTAAATCGGGTTGTATTGTTGATTTTACGGTCCACATCAGCCTGGGCAAAATCAGTATTAAAAGTTAAATCAAGTACGTTATTGGGATTTATCACCCACTTAATATCTCCTCCTGCCTTTAAAGAAGTTGCCTCCTTCTGCCGTGAATTATCTGTTCCATTATAGCCATCGTAAGAAGCCAGTGCATAAGGTTGAACAAGTATATTTGTTTTTGGCGGTGGTGGTTTTAGATTTCTTAATTGCCCTGCATAGTCCATCCGGGAAGCGCTGTAGGTCATAGGAAACGGTGAAAATGCAGATATCTCATTGGTCATTCTGCGATTACGATAAAGTTGAAATCCCCATGTTTGTATTGAGTCATCTGTTTTAGGGTAACGTAAAGTTTTCCATGGTATGGCTATCTCGGCAATCCAGCTACTGTCATTCCTCGTGGTATTTACACGCCACAAACCATCCCAGTCATGATCGTAGTACATTGCATCAAAGGAAAGATAATCTCTCTGAGCTCCGTAGGGATTAACGGCAAAAGTCATTGCATTTCTCTTATCATTAAAGCAATCAAATCCAAGATTTAGAAGATCATGCTGCATGTGGTCAAAGTCACGCTTTAAATCAGTTGCCCTGAGCGCTTTTTTCCCTAACGGATCGTAACAAATAACCCCTAAATACAGATACTCAGTATTGAAAAGTACTTTAAATGAAGTGTCAAAATTGGGAGGTACTCCCTGAACAGGAGTAACCTGCGTAAATCTTGGTGAAGGTTTTGCCAGGCTCCACTCAGCTTCATCCAAAATCCCGTCAACCTTTAAATTTCGGGGAATCTCAACTGCATCTATTACTCTTTTCTTTACAGAATCAGGTGGAAATACCCGAAAATCCTGGGCACTGGTAAACAATGCCATTAATAAAAAGACAATAATTATAAATCTCATGTTCGTTAGTTAATAAGTACTAAAGCATAGATTTTAGCCTCTGTAAATATATCTACTCAATTCATATTCATCAAACTATTGCCATCTTTTTATTAATGTTTAATCTGATTTTTTGCCCTTGGCCGAAACCTTGAATTATTAAATTGCCTGATAATCTCATTTTTTTGTAGGTCAATAAAAACTTTCAGAAATAATAATTACACAGACGCGGCAAAAATGACAAAAGTCGGTTATCCGTTAGGTATTGGATTAAATTCCGGCTTTCCTAGACCTTCTGAACTCGTTTATACCATAGACACCCTATTTTGTGTTGTTGCTGATTGTTACAAAAGTTCAATTAACTCTTTTGGAGAACCCTTCTCGGAGAATCCGAATCATCCCACATTTTCCACGGTAAATTTTTATATTTTTGCGCCTTTTACGAAACGAACAAAATCAAGGAAAAAATAAACAATATTCTGACCATTATCGAGTTTAATCATTGAGTTTATAAGATACCTGCTTGAAGAGATTTTTTTTACATACCACCCTATTCCTCTTGTTAATTGCGGTTTTTGGCGGCTGTTCCACAGAGAAAAACACCCGTGCATCGCGTGCATTCCATAATGTCACGTCGCAATACAACGTCTATTTCAATGCCAACGAGAGTGTAAAAGAAGGAGTTGCAACCATCGAACAACGAATAGAGAACGATTATACGCGGATATTGCCCATTTATAAATCTAGCGACCCTTCGGCAGCACAAATGGTAAAATCGAACATGGATAACGCCATCATCAAAAGCTCGAAACTCATCGAAATACACTCTATCAGCAAAAAACCCAAGCGTCAACGGAAGCGAACCCGCAAATACCAGGAGTTTGCCAGCCAGGAGGAATTCAACAAATGGATTGACGACAGCTACCTGCTAATGGGGAAAGCCTATTTTTATCAGCACAACTTTGTGGCGGCTATCGACCGCTTTTCCTATGTTGTGCGCAAATATCCCGACGACGAAACAAAACACGAGGCAAATGTTTGGCTGATTCGCAGCTATGCTGAACTGGAACGCTTCACGGAAGCATCGGAGGTGATTCAGGCGGTGCAAAACGACGATGATTTCCCGAAGAAACTGGAGCGTGATCTGGTTATCGCTACCGCCGATTACTACATGAAACAAAAGATTTACGACGAAGCCATTAAGTTCCTGAATCTCGCCATGAAAAAAACTTTATTCAAAAGAAATAAAGCGCGGCTGCAATATATTGTGGCACAGTTGTACCAGGAATTGAACATGCCGGACCAGGCTTCTCAAGCCTTTCGCGCGGTAACCAAAATGAACCCAGGTTACAAAATGGCGTTCAACGCAAAAATTAATTCAGCAGGGGTTTTTGCGGGCACGGGGGATACCGAAAAACTGAAAAAGGAGTTGAACAAGATGTTGCGCGACAATAAAAACATCGATTTCCGCGACCAGATTTATTACGCCATTGGTAATTTATACTTTAAAGAAGGGAACCGCCCTGTGGCGATAGACAATTACAGTCAATCGGTGGCAACGAGCTATCAAAATCAGTTTCAGCGTGCGCTATCGTCAATAACCTTGGCTGATATTTATTTCGAAGATCTGGAATACCGCAAGGCACAAGCCTATTACGACAGTGCCATGATTATTATCGACGACACTTACCCCAACTATCAGGTTCTGGAGGGAAAATACAAAGGGCTCACCAATTTGGTTGACAATCTGGTGATTGTTGAACGCGAAGATAGTTTGCAAAAGATTGCACGAATGCCGGAAATGGAACGCGAATCATTCATTGCACGTTTGATGAAAGAGGAGCAGGAAAAGCAGCGCAATATGGAAAATGTTTCGCTGCAAGGCATGCAGGACCAGGGCTACTACCGCTCTAACCGTTACCGTATGGGCATGGGCAACGAACAGGAAGGTGCAGGCTGGTATTTTTATAATCCGCAAACCGTGTCCTACGGGCGGGTCACTTTCCAGCAACGTTGGGGAAAACGAAAACTGGAAGACAACTGGAGGCGCTCGAACAAAGCTTCCGTTTCGATGGACGAAATTGCCGACGTTACAGAAGGCGTTGATTCCAGCCAAATGGTAATTCTTGTGGAAGACCCGATGAAAAAGGAATTCTACACCCAGCATCTCCCTCTTACCGATTCGTTGATGCAGGTTTCGCACGATAAAATCCGCGACGCACTCTATAACGCCGGGAAAATATTTAAGGCCGAGTTCACCAATTACCCGCGTTCGGCTGAAAGGTTCGAGGAACTGAACCGCCGCTACGCCAATAATATCTATTTGCTTTCGGCATGGTTCGATTTGTATGATTTATATGAATTGATGGGCGACAAACAGAAATCGGATTATTATCGCAACCTGATTGTTTCGCAATTTCCGGAAAGTAAATATGCCCAATTCCTGGTCAACCCCAACTTTTTTATTGAAATGCAAGCGCGCTTAGACAACATCAACCGCCTTTATCAAGAAACTTTTAGGAGCTACAAAACGGGCCGTTATGGGGAAGTGCTCTCGCTTGCTTCTGAGATAAAAGCGATGACGCCGGACACAATGATGGTACCCAAACTTGAGTTTATGGAAACCGTAGCTAAAGGTGTACAATCTGACGTGCATAATTTTGAAACCTTGTTGAAAGGGTATGTAAAAACCTACCCGGACAAAGAACCTACCCGTTTGGCTAAAGAAATATTGACGCTTATACAGGATAGCACTCTGGCCGACTACCAGAAATTGGTGGACATGGGTTACATCAGCGAAGAAATTCAAAACGAGGAATTGCTGCCTGGAAACCAAATGGGCGATGATGAATTTGGCGGAAAATTTTCGTACGACGACGATTTGTTGCATTATTTCGTAATCGCGTACCCGCGGGATGCTAAAATTGATTTGAACCGCTTGAAATTTGACCTTGCCAACTATAATATCGACCATTATACCAAGCTCGATTTCGATATTGAAACGGAAAATCTCGACGACAAACTTGCTTTTTTGGTGGTTCGTGCGCTCGAAAATAAAGAAGCCGGTTTGATTTACCACGGTGCAATTATTCGCAAAGCTCCGGTTTTTCAGTCCTTGAAAGACATTGAATATTTGAACTTTGCGATTTCATCAACCAACTATCGCGCTGTTATGGCCGATAAATCAGTAGCCGACTACCTCAAGTTTTTTGTGAAAAATTACAGCCGTTACATCCGCTCTAATTTTGTGGACGACGAAACCGACGTTTCACCCGAAGAACTTATGGCACGGGCAAAAGAAGAAGACCAGATTCTGAGGGAACGCGGACAGTTTGTGGTTGTGAATACCGGTGCCGATAAACTTTTCAACCCGCGCATTGATACCACTCAAAATTTTGTGATTGCCATTCAGGACAAAAAAATATCAACGCGACAACTCCTGACGGATTTTGCACAATTTAACCGCAATGAATTCCGCGCATGGAATCTTGCCCTTCAATTAAAAGAAACCGAAAACTACCGACTGCTGATAATAAATGGTATCCCGACATTAAACGAATCGATGTCGTATTTCCGGAAAGTGGTGGTTACGCGGAGTTTATTTGCGCCACTTGGGCAGGCTATTTACCGTAACTTTTTAATCACAAACGAGAACCTCGATAAATTGATTGCTGAAAACAAGGTGGATGACTACATGGACTTTTTCAGGAACAATTATATTAACCGTCCAACGTCTTCGGCGGCTCCGGCTCCACCGCAAACTCAAACGGCTGCTGAAGCAGGGAAAATTGAAGCTCAACCTGAAACGCAGTCAAAAGATTATGTCGGTCCGTATAGCGAAGAATTGGCCGGAGAACATTATTTTGTTTTCGTAATTCCGCGATTGGACATCGACCAACCGGCATTTATCAGTGGAATAACAGATTTCAATCAGGCAAGTTATGCTAATCTGCCGCTGAAAGTGGAAGTGCAACCCTTAGACGAAATTCGACAAATTGTGCTCATTTCGGGGCTGCCCGACAAAGAAACAGCAACACCGTATTTCAGTAAAGTGGTGAACAACCGCGGTTTATATACCCCTTTGCGACAGGGAGAATACCGCAATTTTCTGATTTCAAAACCCAATTTCGAGATATTCCTGAAACAAAAAAACATTGTGGAATACATGGACTTTTATAAGCGGGCTTATTTGGGGCAATAGAGGAACCTAAAAACTAATGCATGAAACTAATTCTACCTCTCATCATACTTACCCTCCTTTTCCTCCAAAGCTGTAAAACAGAAACCAAAACAATCTGGCAAATCGGTGAAGCCAACAATAGTTCTGCGGAGTTTGCTTTGGCTCCAAACGATTACAACAAATTCATTGAAAATGATTTTGGCTGGGAGGATCGATATTTTCTTGTAGGACATTCAAATCCAAAAGCCGATTGGCCTTACGTGTTGCCGGGCCCGAACGATAAATGGGCTGGAACGGATGTTAATTCAGGTTGGAGATCTCATACCCTAACGGTTTTGTTTGGAGTGGAAAAATTACCTTCAAAGGGAGACTGGAAATTAATTGTTGATATTCTGGATTGCAATGCGGAGGATTTGCCTGTTTTTAAAATTACAATTAACGGGAAATCATGGAAGTATCAATTGCCGTCCGGCTCCGGTAGAAATTCATTAAACGGCGAAACTGTTGATTCCTCGCAATATCGAATTGAAATTCCCCTGCCTTCAGGATTAATAAAAATTGGCGGAAACGAAATTAGTTTTACAACACTCCAGGGTTCATGGTTGCTTTTTGACCAAATCCGGTTAGAAGGACCTGCAAACACAAAGATGGTTGACAATCATCCCGTTTTTCTACGGAATGTTTCGGCGGGAAATTATGAAACAGAAATCGACAACGGAATGGCACAACCACTTCTTGTTGACCTGGAACACATTTCAGGAAGCCCAAAATTGAAAGTGGTTTTGGATGGCAACGAAATTCTCACAGAAACTCCTGAGATAGGACGCTACGTTTTTGAAGCACCAATGCCTGCGGTTTCTTCTCCTGTAAAAAGTAAATACGAAATTTGGATTGATGGTGTAAAAATCCAGTCGGGGGAGGTAGAACGTAGTCCTCAGAAGTTAATAACGCCGGCTGAATATGCCGATACGAAAATGGGCACCGCCCATTCGCGCTGGATGATTGCGCCCGGCCCCTGGATGCCTTTCAGCATGGTTAAACTTAGCCCCGACAATCAAAATGCAGGTTGGCAGGCCGGTTACGATCCTATTTTTGAAAACATAGGCGGGTTTAGCCACATCCACGAATGGACCATGGCAGGACTTTTATTGATGCCAACCAATGGCGAACTGAAAACGGAAGTGGGCGACGAAAAGGATCCGGATAGCGGCTACCGTTCCCGTATGAACAAGGAAACCGAAGAAGCACCCATTGGATATTATAAAGCAGAATTGACCGATTACGGTATTTTAGCCGAATTAACGTCCACCACACGTTGTGGATTTCAACGCTACACATTTCCAAAAGACAAAAAGGGTTCAAGAGTTTTAATCGACTTGCAAAACCCGGCAGAATATGGTTATCAGCTCGAAGGGGTGTACATTGAAAAAGTAAACCAAAATCGGATTGAGGGTTACAGCAAACAAATTTCACCAAATACCTGGTCGGGTGGAATTTCGCAGGAATACATTGTCCATTTTGTGATCGAATTTGATCAGCCAATTAAAAACTTTGGCGTTTGGACAGAAAACGGGGTTCAGGAAAATGTGAATTTTCTGAAAACAAATGAAGTTGCTGATGCAGGTGCATTTGTCGAATTTGACACGGAAGCAAATCAAATCGTTCAGGTTCGGACGGCCATTTCATACGTCAGCATCGAAAATTCAGGTTTGAATTTGGAAACAGAAATCACAAAACCATTTGGCTGGGATTTCGAGGCAGTCAGAAAATATAATCTTGATACCTGGAATGAAATTTTTGACCGGGTAAAAATTGTAAGCAACGACAAGCGCGAGAAAATGAGGTTTTACACCAATATGTATCGCGCACTTTGCAGCCGGAACACGTTTAGCGATGTGGATGGAAAATGGGTGGATGCCGATGAGAAAATCCGTCAACTTGAAGATCCAACTTCCCCGGCGCTGGGATGTGATGCCTTCTGGAACACGTTCTGGAACCTCAATCAGTTTTGGAACCTCGTTACCCCGGAATGGAGCAACCGCTGGGTAAAATCGCAGTTAGCCATGTACGACGCAGGGGGTTGGCTGGCAAAAGGTCCGGCAGGCATGGAATACATTCCGGTTATGGTGGCCGAGCATGAAATCCCGCTGATTGTAGGAGCTTACCAAATGGGCATTCGCGATTATGATGTGGAAAAAGCTTTTGAAGCGGTTAAGAAAATGCAAACTACTCCGGCACGTGAAGTAGGCGGCGGATTTGCCGGAAACCGTGATTTGATTCCTTATCTGAAATACAAATATGTCCCTTACGATTTGGGGCGATTTTCAAATTCTCTGGAGTATTCTTTTGATGATTGGACGGTGGGGCAGTTTGCCAAATCGCTTGGCAAGGAACAGGATTACCAAACCTTTAACCAACGTGGTTACTACTGGAAAAACGTCATCGACTCTGTATCTGGATATGCACGGATGAGAAATTCCAAAGGCGAATGGCTCCCCGATTTCGACCCTTATAAGAGCGGTGCAAACCACCATTATGTGGAAGGAAACGGCTGGCAACTTACCTTTTTTGTACCGCAGGACATACCTGCTTTGGCCAAAACCATCGGGAAGAATCAGTTTATTGAACGTCTTGACTGGGGTTTTACAGAAAGTAATAAATGGCGCTTCAACGGACCGAACGACCAGTATTGGGATTATCCGGTGGTGCAGGGAAACCAACAAAGTATGCATTTTGCGTTTTTGTTCAACTGGGTGGGCAAACCGTGGCTGACGCAAAAATGGAGCCGTGCCATAATCGACCGTTATTATGGGCACGGAGTTGCAAATGCCTATCTCGGCGACGAAGATCAGGGTCAAATGAGTGCCTGGTTTATTATGGCTTCGCTGGGTTTGTTTCAAACTGATGGAGGTTGCCGTGCCGAGCCGGTTTATGAAATTGCCAGTCCCATGTTTGAGAAAGTGACCATCGATTTGGGTAGGCGTTTCGGGCGAGGCGATAAATTTGTGATTGAAGCCAAAAATACTTCACGCTTGAACAAATACGTGCAATCTGCTACATTGAACGGCGAAGTGTTAACTGATTTCAAATTCGCTGCAAGTAAATTATTAAACGGTGGAAAACTGGAATTGGAAATGGGATCATTTCCGAATGAACATTGGGGAATTGACATCAATTCGGATAAATAGAAAGATAAAGAACTACATGTTAAATTAACGCAGCGGATTTTCTACTTTTGTCCGCAAAGTTTTTAAGGTATGCAAAGCGACATCAACTCAAAAATATTTCAGGATTTTCCAACTTTCCAGGCTACGTTGGAAAGTTGGAAATCAAACGGGGAAACCGTTGTGTTTACAAACGGCTGTTTCGATATTATCCATCACGGGCATGTGGATTCACTACAAAAATCAGCCGGGTTGGGAACAAAATTAATTGTTGGGTTGAATTCGGACCAATCGGTGGAATTGCTCAAAGGTAAAAATCGTCCGGTTATGTCCGAAATTGCCCGGGCAATAATTCTTGCCGCTTTTGTTTTTGTAGATGCCGTAATTATGTTTTCTGAAGAAACTCCGGCAGATTTGATTGCCCAAATTTTGCCTGATTTTCTGGTGAAAGGCAACGAATACAAAATCCATGAAATTGCTGGCCACGAAACGGTCTTAAGTCATGGTGGTAAGGTTATTACGCTCGACCTGATCCCCGGTGTTTCAACCAGCGATTTGATTGAAAAAATAAAAATCCTCGAATAGATGGCAGTAACAAAAAGCATATTTACTTGCCAAAGTTGTGGTGCACAATCGCCGAAATGGATGGGGAAATGTCCGGTTTGCAACGAATGGAATTCCCTCATGGAAGAAGTGGTCAGCAAAAAACAAAACACCGGGAAAATATCGGTGCGAATTGCCGGAAACCAACCTTTAACGCTCGAAAATATTCAAGCTTCCAAAACACCGCGATTTTCGGCAGGTATCAATGAATTCAACCGTGTATTAGGTGGTGGAATTGTTCCCGGCTCGCTTATTTTGCTGGGTGGCGATCCTGGGATCGGCAAATCAACCTTGGCGCTGCAACTGGCTCTTGGATTGAGGGATCGCAAAATTTTATACACTTCGGGCGAAGAAAGTTTGCAGCAAATTAAGCTTCGTGCTGAACGGCTGAATATCGAAAACAATGCTTGCCTCTTTTTGTGCGAAACCTCACTCGAACATTTAATTGCACATACCGAACAAATCCGGCCAGATCTGTTAATCATCGATTCCATTCAAACCATTTCCACCGAAACCATAGAATCGTCGCCGGGCTCGGTCTCGCAGGTGCGCGAATGTACAGCGGCATTATTGAGATACGCGAAGATGAATAATGTGGCAATCATTTTAATCGGTCACATTACAAAAGAAGGCAGCCTTGCCGGACCAAAAATTTTGGAACACATGGTGGATACGGTGCTGCAATTCGAGGGCGACACCAACTATATGTACCGTATTTTGCGCTCCAATAAAAACCGCTTTGGTTCAACCAATGAGCTAGGGATTTTTGAGATGGCAAGCGATGGTTTGCGTGAGATTATCAACCCTTCGGAACAGCTCATCTCGAAAGTAAGTGATAATGTGAGCGGAACGGCTATTGCAGCAGCCATTGAAGGTGCCCGGCCATTTCTGATAGAAATTCAGGCCCTGGTGAGTACAGCTGCCTACGGTACGCCGCAACGTTCGTCAACCGGCTTCGATTTGCGTCGACTAAATATGCTTCTGGCCGTACTGGAAAAACGGGCAGGCTTCAAACTCCTCCAAAAAGATGTTTTTTTGAATATTGCCGGTGGCTTGAAAATTAGCGACCCGGCCACTGATCTGGCTGTTATCTCCTCCATTCTTTCGTCGAATATTGATATCTCTATCGACCATAAATTCTGTTTTGCGGGTGAAGTTGGATTGACCGGAGAAATTCGCGCTGTGAGCCGCATCGAACAGCGCATTGCAGAAGCCGAGAAAATCGGATTTAAAAAAATATTCATCCCTACCCACAACAAAAGTTTCGACAGTTCTAAATTCAATATCCAAATCGAAAAAGCAAGCCGTGTGGAGGAAGTTTTCAGGAATATTTTCAGTCAAAAAGCAAGTTCCGTGCAGAAATAGGCTTTTTTAACACGGCATTTTTGAATTGTGCCCAAACAATTTATAATTTTGGCGCGCTGAAAAACATGAAGAAAATTACATTTATATCGTTCCTACTTTTTTTTGCCTTTGCCTCGTGCAATAAAAAATTCATTGAAAAACCCAAAAAGTTGATCAAGGAAAAAAAGATGATCGAAATGCTCGTCGATGTTCATTTGGCCGAAGCAACGTACCGCGAAATGCAAGGCGATTCGATAGTGAGAAATAGTTCCTCCGCTAATTTTTATTATTCGGTGTTGGAAAAAAAAATACCAGGTGCCCGATTCGGTTTTTGAGAAATCGTTTGTCTATTACGCCAGCTATCCTAGAAAATTCGAACAAATGTACCGCAAGGTGATGAATCAGCTTAGCTCAATGGAGCAGCAGTTCTCGGGGCGCAAAGAGGAACTGGAATTTCAAACGCCCAAATAGTGCCGTGAGAAAAATTTCGGCAACATATCTTTATTCCGGCAACGGACGATTCCTGAAAAATGGCACTTTGGTTTGCAAAGACGACGGTACTGTTGTGAATATCATCGACAACCAAGGCGAATTACGCGAACAGGAGGGCACAGAACATTACAGCGGTTTGCTGGTTCCGGGTTTTGTGAATGTGCATTGCCACTTAGAGCTTTCGCACTTGAAAGGCAAAATTGAAGAGAAAACCGGGATTGGCGGTTTTGTGGGAAAAATCAATCGGCTGCGAAACGAGGAAACAGAATCACGCGAGAAGGCGATGCAACTTGCCGACCGTAAAATGTGGGCTGCCGGAATTGCTGCTGTGGGCGATATTT
>CAJDXF010000061.1_pt1 | contig 12193 bp, 10 predicted proteins | sample 7391791 | NCBI WGS metagenome assembly CAJDXF01 (sample SAMEA7055712, study PRJEB34461) | soil metagenome | biome: terrestrial ecosystem; feature: Peninsula; material: soil | place: Antarctica | collected 2016 | reverse complement strand
TTTTATTTCAAAGGGATTCAGTAACTGCATGAGTTTGTCGATAGCCACAAAATCCTTTTCGTCGAAATTGGTTGCATACAACACATTCACAAAGTGTGATAAAGATCTTTCAGGCGTCTCTTCCGGAACAATCAAAACCGGTACAGGCGAATTATACATTACCTCGACGGCAATACTACCCAGGGTGCCGCTTTCAGAATCGTTTCCGCCGCTGCCCATTATAATTAACCGGGGATGGTATTTTTGAGCAAAAGCCAAAATATCGTCTTCAGGGTAGCCTGATTTAATGATGTATTCAGGCGAAACTGATTTCCATTTTTCCTCCCCGATTTCTGCTGCCATTTTTGCCACAAACTTTTGCAATTCTTCGTTGGCATATTCTTCAGAATATTCCAATTTCACCAGCAGCGATGTATCGTAGGCATAAATGTCGCTGAAGGGTATGGAATGAATAATGGGATTGATATAACAGTGAATAAATACCAGTTTTACATTCAACTGTGCGGCGATGTTTACAGCCATTTTGCAAGCCTTTTCGCTATGCAGCGAAAAATCGACCGGAACCAGGATATGCTGTTCTTTTTTTTCCGGCACCTGCTCGGTAATAAATGGTTTAACCCCCAGAAGATCCTCCAAAAGCGGGAGTGCCCTTTCGAGGTCTTTATCCAAAATTCTCACTCTCACTGTTGACGACGAGGCGCTTTCAACTAATTCGATATCTTCCAGTTCGCATTCTATGTTTTCTGCACTCAATAACGTTTTTAAATTGTATGCTTTCGCATAAGGCAGAACTACAATCGTGACAAGTTTTTCTTTCATGGCAGTATGTTTTTAAATGAGGCCCGGTTTTGAGAGTATTCGGTTGAAGAGAAAAGAAGTTTCATTTAATGCTTCTATTTTGCATAAAAAAGGGCGATCCGTCAACCGACGAACCGCCCCAGGTGTATTACTAACACTCCCTTCAGAATTAAATTCCGAAAGCTTCTTTTAGTCTATCAACAAAATCCAGTTTTTCCCAGGTGAAAAGTTCCACTTCTTTTTTGATTTCCCCGGCATAGGGTGATTCAAATGTTTTGGTCACTGTAACCGGCGTGCGGCCCATGTGGCCATAGGCGGCAGTTTCCAAATAAATGGGATTCCGCAATTTCAGGCGTTCTTCGATAGCGGCAGGGCGCAAATCGAAAAGGATCTGGATTTTCTCTGCGATTTCACTATCGGAAATCGACACTTTTTTACGCCCGTAGGTGTTTACAAAAACGTTAAGAGGTTTTGCAACACCAATTGCATAGGCCAACTGCACCAATATCTCGTCGGCTACGCCGGCTGCTACCAAATTTTTGGCAATGTGCCTCGCTGCATACGCCGCGGAGCGGTCCACCTTCGACGGATCTTTTCCTGAGAAAGCACCACCGCCATGCGCACCACGACCACCGTAAGTGTCAACAATAATTTTACGGCCGGTTAAACCGGTATCACCATGAGGTCCGCCAATCACGAATTTTCCGGTAGGGTTTACGTGGTAAATGATATCGTCGCCAAACAATTTTTGAATGCGTTTGGGTAATTTTGCTACTACCCGTGGAATCAAAATATTAATCACATCCTCCTTAATTTTTGCCAGCATTGGTTCGTCGGCATCAAACTCATCGTGCTGGGTAGAAACTACGATGGTGTGTATTTTTACCGGTATGTTGTCTTCGGAATATTCCACGGTAATTTGCGATTTGGAGTCGGGACGGAGGTAAGTCATCACTTTTTGCTCACGGCGAATATCGGCCATTTCCTGCAAAATAATGTGCGACAAATCCAGTGTCAGTGGCATATAATTGTCAGTATCTTTACTGGCATAACCGAACATCATTCCCTGGTCACCTGCACCCTGGTCGTTTTTGTCGGCCTTTTCAACGCCGCGGTTGATGTCGGGACTTTGCTCATGAATAGCGGTCAGTACACCGCACGAATCGCCGTCGAAACGGTACTCAGCTTTTGTGTAGCCAATGCGGTTAATTACCGAACGGGTAACTTCCTGCACATCTACATAAGCTTTTGATTTCACTTCGCCTGCCACCACCACTTGTCCAGTGGTTACCAGGGTTTCAATGGCCACTTTTGAATTCGCGTCGAATGCCAGAAATTGATCCAGCAACGCATCCGAAATCTGGTCGGAAACTTTATCGGGATGGCCTTCCGATACCGACTCACTTGTAAATAAATAATTCATAATCCCTAATTTTTGCTGAAATGCTTCAGCAGGTTAAACTTAAATATTAAAACTGTGGGATATTGTTCGATTGATAGTAAAAAATACGATTGTTTTAGCGTTTTTTTCCTGTGGTTGCAATCAATCTCAAATCTTTCCACGTAGCAAGGGCAAATATACAACTCCTGTTTTGAAATATAAAAGAGTTCTTTGGATTATTTTATTCAACGTGTCAGTTCCTGAAAAACTCCCTCTAAGTTTTGTTGTTTTTCGTTAAGTGCCAGCAATGTTAAATTATTGTCAACGGCAAATTTGAAAATTGTTGGGCGGATGTCAATTCCGGGTTGTGATTCAATTTCAAATAGATTACCATTTGTTGTAAGTCTTTTCACATCCGGTAATGCCGTCAATTTTTCGCTTAAAACATTTTGATCGAACTCGACGAGCACCACCTGACAGCGTTTTAGTTTCCCGGTTTTAATTTCAGCTATTCCACCGTCGGCAACAATCCTGCCTTTGTTGATAATAATAACGCGGTTGCAAACGGCTTCCACTTCCTGCATAATGTGCGACGAAAGCATCACTGTTTTTTCACGGCTGATTTCGCGGATTAAGTTCCGGATTTCTTCCAATTGGTTAGGGTCCAGGCCTGTTGTGGGTTCATCTAAAATCAGTACCGATGGGTCGTGGATGAGTGCCTGCGCCAAACCCACCCTTTGCCGGTATCCTTTCGACAAAGCTCCTATTTTTTTATGCTGTTCGCGCCCTAGCCCGGTAAGTTCCACCATTTCAGCAACGCGCTGTTTCACGTTCTCCAGTTTATAAAAACCGGCCGTAATTTCGAGCGATTCTTTTACAAACAAATCCGTATAAAGTGGATTGTTCTCCGGCAGGTAACCAATATTTTTACGACTTTCGATACTTTCCGGAGAAACCTGCAGCCCGTTTACGAATACTTCGCCTGCATCGGCAGGCAAAAATCCGGTGATAATTTTCATCATCGTGGACTTGCCCGCACCGTTAGGACCCAAAAAACCGACCAGTTCCCCCTTCTTTATGCTGAAACTGACGGTATCAAGTGCTTTTTGCTTTCCAAACAATTTTGTTACCGATCTCGCTTCTACGCTCATACGTTTATATTTGAAAACAAAAATAACCTATTCTTTTTATTTTGACAGCATTCGATTAAATTTGCAGATTAGCTAAATAAGTATAAAATGAAAGATCGAAACTTTAATTATATAAAAGATATTACCCGTTACGAACGTCAGAAAACATCGGAAGTAAACATTGGCGGGGTACCCGTAGGTGGAAACAATCCCATACGGATACAAACGATGACCGATACAGACACTAAAGATGCCGATTCTACGGTTGAACAAATTATTCGTGCGGCTAAAGCCGGCGCAGACTATGTTCGTGTTACCGTGAAAGCATCACAAGATGCCGAGAGCTTAAAAATCATTAAGCACGATTTAGTGGAGCGCGGTTACGATACACCATTGATCGGTGACATTCATTTCAATCCAAAGTTGGCCGAGATTGCTGCTCAAACCATATCGAAGGTGCGCATTAACCCGGGTAATTTCTACGATAAGCGCGCGCAATTCAAAAATAAAATCTACTCCGACGACGAGTACAAACAGGAGTTGATTAAAATTGAAGCACAATTTATTCCTTTCTTAAACTTATTGAAGAAAACCAAAACCGCACTGCGCATCGGCGCCAACCACGGTTCACTTTCTGACCGTGTGATGAGTCGTTTTGGCGATACGCCTTCGGGAATGGCCGAGTCGGTGATGGAATTTCTCCGTATCTGCAAAAAAGTGGATTTCAACGATGTGGTGGTTTCCATTAAGTCGAGTAATACACGAATGATGGTTTACACGGTTCGTCTGCTCAATTATAAAATGCGCCTGGAAGACATGAATTACCCGATTCATTTGGGTGTTACTGAAGCAGGCGAAGGCGAAGACGGACGGATTAAATCGGCAGTTGGCATTGCCCGATAAAAGAAATTCCGGTTGCTACCAAGTTGGTGAACCATTTTAAAAGCTACGAAAATCACGAGCCGATTTCAGCACCTTTGATCGCCCAGATAAACCCCTTTGAGTACGAGCGTCGCTCTACACGTCCGGTTCTGAACATGGGGGACAAGCAATTGCCAGTGGTAGTTGCCGATTTGGGTGAACGTAGCCTGAGCGAGATGATCCCCATCCGTGGCAAACTGATCCCCGATTTTTTTCTTACCGGAAACAAAATATTGGATTTAAAAGGGCAGGAATATCCCGTTATGTCGCTCGAAGAATACCTTTTTGAAAGCACACGCTGGGGTAGGATGAAATTTATCCGTACTAATAAAATGGAATTTGACCGTTTTATGGACATGCATCCTGAAATCATTACAAAACTGAAACAAACACGGAAGACGGTTTTGATCCTTGAGAGTTTCAACAAAAACCCTATGGCCGAATTGCGTGCATTTTTTATGGTTCTCGAAACCCACATTTGGAAAGTGCCAGTGGTGATTTACCGAAAATATAAAGAAGATCTGTTGGAAGACCTGCAAATTAAGGCAGCCGCTGATTTAGGTGGATTATTTATTGACGGTTATGGTGATGGTATCTGCCTGTCTTTAACCATTTAGACCACCTTAAGATTGGCATCATGGGTTGCGTGGTGAACGGTCCCGGCGAAATGGGCGACGCCGACTATGGTTTTGTTGGTACCGGACTCAACAAAATTAATCTTTACAAAGGGCTTAAACCCGTTAAACGCAACATCTCTTACGAAAATGCTGTGGAAGAGCTGGAGCAGCTCATCCGCGAAAATGGTGATTGGAAAGATCCGGAATAGTTGGCGGAGTAGTGAGATTGTGAGTACCCAGAATTGAGTATTGAGACTTGATTATCAAGACCAGGAGAATTGTGCTAAGAAACTGGTAAATATGACTTTAATATTGGCTTTCTAAACAAAATATACCACGGAATATAGCACTGCAAAACCCAAAGCGTAGCCGGCAGCAATCTGCAGCAGGTCGTGTTTTTTTAGTATCAGTCGGGAAGTTGCAACCGCGCCTGAAACTAATACCACCGCCAGAATGGATAACAAAGGATTGGTCCCGCTACGGAAGGCGAGGGCGAAAATCGTAGCCGTTAGCGCACCTATAGCCGCAGCGTGTAAACTAATTTTCCATTTAAAGGTAATGAGCAACAGCAAAACCATCAGTAGCACCGAAGCCACAAAAAATAATTTGAACACAGGGAACACTTTCACCCTGCTGAGCAATTGAAAACCAATGTAGTAGAATAATGCCGACGACAAAAGCGGTATGACGCGGTCGTGCCGGTTTTCCAACGATACATCAAAATTCTTGTTTAAGGCCAGCACCGCCACCGACAGCATGGGTAATATGGCGGTTGTGAAAACTACGACGAATAATAAAAATCGTTTGGCTTCCCAGGTTAACAGCGAAAAGTGAAAACCCGAATAAAGCAAGAGCAAAAAGCCCCAGGTGGGCATCAGGAAAGGATGAAAAATTACAGAAATTATTTTGGCAGTTTTTTCGGCCATGTTAAAGTTCTTTTCGCAGACGCGCCACGGGAATACCCAGTTGCTCGCGGTATTTGGCCACGGTACGCCGGGCAATGTTATACGATTTTTCTTTCAGGATTTGTGTCAGCTTATCGTCCGTCAATGGCTTACGTTTGTTTTCGGCTTCAATGCAGTCTTGCAGTATTTTTTTGATTTCGCGGGTAGAAACTTCTTCTCCGTCGTCCTTTTGCATTCCTTCGGAAAAGAAATACTTCAAGGGGTAAATTCCAAAATTCGTTTGAATGTACTTACTGTTCGATACCCTTGAAATGGTGGAAATATCCATGTTAGTGCGTTCGGCGATGTCTTTAAGAATCATCGGTTTCAGTTTGGTCTCGTCGCCATCCTGAAAATAATCCATCTGGAAGTTGATAATTTCGGCCATTGTGAGCAAGAGCGTAGTTTGCCGTTGCTGAATCGCATCGATGAACCATTTTGCCGAATCGAGTTTTTGTTTTACAAACAACATGGCGTCCTTTTGGCTCGGGTTCTGGCTCTTTTGATCTTCTCCCATTTTGCGAAGCATGTTCAAATAGGTTTCGTTGATCTTCAAATCAGGCACATTGCGCTGATTCAGTGTCAGATTGAGATCGCCGTCGGAATTTTCGAGCAGGAAGTCGGGCACAATGTGCTGGTTCGATTTGTTAAGCGGATTGCTGTAGGCACTCCCCGGTTTAGGGTTCAGCTTCAATATTTCGTCGATAGCGCTTTTTAAATCTTCTTCTGAAAGATCGAGTTTGGTTAGAATTTTATCGTAATGTTTTTTAGTGAATTCTTCGAAGAAATCAGTAATAATGGTTCTGGCCATTTCGTCACCGTTGCCTTTTTTTCGGTTGAGCTGAAGAAGCAAACACTCGCGCAAATCCCGCGCACCAACCCCGGCCGGGTCGAACTCCTGTACAGCCATCAATACATCGTGCAGCTCCTTTTCCGAAACATCCATATTCATGTTGAAGGCAAGATCATCACTAATCGACAACAGATCGCGACGCAAATAGCCGTCGTCGTCGATGTTCCCGATAATGTATTCGGCCAGATTACGCTGTTCTTCACTGAGGTCAGCCATACTCAGTTGTTCATATAAAAACTCATTGAATGAGGTGCCCACCGAAAAAGGAATATCAACGTATTTGTCGTCTTTCGAATAATTGCTGATATTTAATTTATAAGAAGGGATGTCGTAGTCTTCTTCATCGTAATAATCGTCGTAGGAGAACTCTTCGTTGTCGGAATCTTTGTCTTGCTCATTTTCTTCCCCTTCATTCAATTCACTTTCGTCAGCACTGTCCGACTCCATTTCCAACACGGGGTTTTCTTCGAGTTCCTTTTTTATGCGTTGCTCCAGTTGCAACGTTGGGATCTCCAAAAGCTTAATTACCTGTATTTGCTGTGGTGAGAGCTTTTGCAGTAATTTTTGTTGTAGTATTAGACGTTGCTTCATATCCTTGAGGTTTGTCCGTAAATTTAATACTTTTTTTTGACTGCCACTACAAATTCTACCGTTCTAAAACTCAGCACTTTTTGGTGTGCGCGGAAAAGCTATCACATCGCGGATGTTGCTCATGCCGGTAACAAACAAAATAAAGCGTTCGAAGCCAAGGCCAAAACCGCTGTGTGGTACGGAACCGAAGCGGCGCGTATCAAGATACCACCACATTTCGTCGGTGGGAATATCCATTTCCTTCATTCGGGTTTCCAGTTTGGTGAGGTCCTCCTCACGTTGCGAACCACCGATTATTTCACCGATTTGTGGAAATAAAACGTCCATTGCCCCTACGGTTTTACCGTCGTCGTTTTGTTTCATGTAAAACGCTTTAATTTCTTTGGGATAATTGATCAGGATGACCGGTCGTTGAAAGTGTTTTTCAACCAAATAGCGTTCGTGTTCACTTTGCAAGTCAACGCCCCAGGCTACCGGGAACTGGAATTTTTTCTTTTTGAAAGGATTCGAATTCATCAGGATTTCAATGGCTTCGGTATAAGTTATACGAACAAAATCGTTGTTCAGTATAAATTCCAACTTCTCGATTAAATCCATTGATCGCTGATCCATTGGTTTATTTTTTTCTTCCTGCTGAAGACGGTCGGCGAGGAATTTAAGATCGTCCATGCAGTTATCGAGGGCATATTTTATAAGCGATTTCAGGAATTCTTCGGCCAAATCCATATTGTCGTTTAAATCGTAAAATGCCATTTCGGGCTCGATCATCCAGAACTCGGCGAGGTGACGTGTGGTGTTCGAATTCTCGGCTCTAAAGGTAGGCCCAAAAGTATAAATCTCGCCTAAGGCCAATGCACCCAGCTCTCCTTCTAACTGCCCCGAAACAGTGAGGTTGGTGGCCTTTCCAAAAAAGTCCTGACTGTAATCGATATCCCCATCAGCGGTGAGCGGTGGTTTTTTTGAATCCAGTGTGGTCACCTTAAACATTTGTCCGGCACCCTCGGCATCGCTTGCGGTGATGATTGGTGTGTGAAGGTAGTTAAATCCTTTTTCGTTGAAATATTTATGAATAGCAAAAGCCATGGCATGGCGAATGCGAAAAATGGCACTGAAAGTACTCGTCCGAAAACGCAGGTGTGCATTCTCGCGTAAGAACTCCAGTGAATGTTTTTTAGATTGAATTGGGAACTTATCGGGATCGGCACCACCGATCAGATCAATGGTTTCGGCATTCAGTTCGATGTTTTGTCCGGCACCGGCTGACTCGGCTAATTTCCCGGTCACGGACAGGGCTGCACCGGTATTTATTTCACGTAAAAGCGATTCATCAAAATTATTGACATCAACAACAATTTGGAGGCTGTGAACCGTAGAGCCATCATTCAAAGCAATGAAATTTACATTTTTACTCCCGCGTTTTGTTCTTACCCAACCTTTTGCTACCACCGATTCTCCGCTTTTTCCCTGTTGAAGGATGTCTTTAATCTTCGTACGTTTCATTTTTCAATTTCTTTATCGTTTTTTTTGAAGCTCGCTAAAATACAGTTTAAATGCGATATAAGATGATGGAGGCTCTTGATTTGCACCTCTAATTGACAAATTGATAAAATAAAAAACCACTCGCTTACAATGAGCAGCGAATGGTTTTTATTTCTTTAAGAAAAACAAAATTCATCTTTGGGCGACACGTTTAGTGAACCAAAAGATTTTATTTAAGTTGTTTACTTTGGTTTTTCCAAATATCCGGGAACGGGAACAGTAGCCGTAGCCATGTAACCAATATTACCCATGATAAAGGTTTCCGGACCCAGTTTCATGTCGGAATTCATCATTTCCTCGCGGGTAACTTCTTTTCCGGTATAAGCCGAAACACGCCCCATAATAGCTGTTAACACTGAATTGGCTGTTTCTTCAGCCTCGTTAAACGGAATGTTTTCACGGATACAGGTTATCAGGTTTTTATGTTCCTGAACGTAAGGACTAACTTCCGAGCCCTGAGCTTCGAACAATTGTTTTCCGGCAGCATCAACAATCTGAGGTTTGTGCCCAATAGTAGTTGCAATTGCCTTAGTTCCGTGGAATATTTCATAAACACCACCGCTACAGCCGTTGATTTGACGGCAGGTGCTCAGTATGTGCATTCCGTCGTCATAAACATAATCCACAGCAAAATTATCGTATTGGTCGCCGGTTACTCTCCGTTGACGTGAGCCAAAACCCAATGCTTTTGTTGGATGTGCGCCAAGAAACCAACTGGCAACATCTAAGTTGTGAACGTGCTGCTCAACAATATGGTCGCCTGAAAGCCAGGTCCAGTTTACCCAGTCACGGATCATCCATTCCATTTCGGTCCAGCTTGGATTATTGTCGCGATGCCACAATTTGCCACCGTTCCAATAAACTTCTCCACCCATAATTTTTCCGATAGCATTGTTCGACAATTCTTTGTACAAATTAACATAGGAATGTTCGTGACGACGTTGCGTTCCGGTCACTACTTTCAGACCCAGCGAGTCGGCCATTTTTGCCGCTGCTAATATCTGGCGAATTCCTACGGGGTCAACTGCTATCGGTTTTTCCAGGAAGGCGTGCTTACGTGCTTTCACTGCAGCCTCGAAATGCTCTGGACGGAATTTGGGTGGAGTGGCAAGAATTACAATATCAACACCTGCATCAATAACCTTTTCGAATGCATCAAAACCCACGAAACATTTTTCGTTTGGAATTTCAACGTTGTTTTGTTTTTTCAGTTTTGCCTGTAAGTCATCCACACGATCCTGAAGAACATCGCCGAGGGCAACTATTTCAACAGTAGAACCGCCGGCATTTAAGAAGTCAAATGCAGCACCCGAACCACGGCCGCCACATCCAATGATACCTGCCTTCAATACTGGTCCGTCTGGAACGGTATCCACCATTGGAGGAAATTTGTAGTCTCTTGGTTTCCAATCATAAGAACCACCTGCTGCTGCAGCACCTGCCGATGTACCACCAGGAGTACACGACGTAAGAGGGCCAACGCCCATTGCCCCGGCTGCACCGATTACGGCTGCTCCGGTTAAGAATTTTCTTCTTGAAAAATTATTTTCACTCATAATTAAAATGTATTAGTTGAATTTAGGACGATAAATTTATCAATTTTTTCCGGTATTCTCATCATATTCACAAACAACTCTAAAACTGATGCTGTTGCAGTCGGATAACCACCAAATACTTTTAGGCATTTGTGGGTCGGTTTTCATCCATTCCACCGATCTTGTATAATCACGGGCAGCATTTCGCACCTCGCCAATTTCGCTTTTAAAGGAACCCCCGCGAACCACATGTTCTTCTCCCGTTTCAGGTCCTTTGGGGTCGGTTGCTCCGCTTGGCAGTTTTTCATAAGCATCTTCGGCATACCAATCCGAACAGTATTCCATCGCATTGCCTAGCATATTTTTCAAGCCATAAGGATTTGCCTCCACCACTTCCGGCTTTTGGGTTTTAAGCAAACTGTTTTCTTCATACACAATATACTTATCGATCTCGTCGCTCGTTTTTCCAAATAATTTGCCGAAAAAACCTTTTGAACCGAAATCTTTTGGTTGGCCTTCGAAAAAGAAAGCAGTTTCAGATCCGCCGCGGGCTGCATATTCCCATTCCGCCTCAGTAGGCAAACGATACGTTTTACCCGTTACTTGTGAGAGCCACTTACAATAAGTTTCGGCTGAATGATAGCTCATAGTAATCGCCGGTCGATCGCCGAGACCCCAGTTTTGGTCCGGCTGTCCGTAAGGTGGAGTGGGGCCTGAAATGGCATCCACATCGGATTCAGTACGGCTGCCTTCCGTATCGGTTGAACGGCCTTCGGCTGCCGTTGCCGAATAAAATGCCAAATAATTGTCCCACGTAACTTCTATTTCCGCCATAAAAAACGGACTGATATTAATCCCTTTTTGCGGTCCTTCGTCAGCTTTTCGCAATTGTTCGCTTTCAGGGCTGCCAATGGTAAATGTACCTCCCGGAATGGCTTTCATATCGAATGAAATACTGGTTCTTGGGACTTTCTCAGTAAAATCTTCGTGTCCCGTAACAGTGGTCGGTTCGGTAAAAATTTCCCGGTTTTCATTTCCGGTACTTCCGAACTCAACGTTTTTGGCGTGTAAAGCGTTCGGGTCGTAATGTCCTACGTTGAGGTGACAATTGATGCAACGCAACTCATCTTCCTTCTGACTGTAATACAAGTGTGCGTCCTGTCCTTCTTTTGTCAGGGTTAGCGGAAACAAATTCTCATGGCAATGCACGCATGATTCTTTGAACACGAAATGCTGGGCCTGATCGAGCGTAGATTTTGCTTCCCAATTGAAGTCAGCGCTGTCTTTAAAAATGAAACCGTACAAATCTCTGGAAGAAGATTTTACTTTTTCGATCAAATAACCTTGTCCCTTGGGCGGCAGGTGGCAATCGACACAACCAATTTTAATGCCTACGCGGGTAACATTATGGACTGATAGTTTCCATGAATCGGTAGCATGCGGATGCACATGGCACATCTCGCACGATTCGTTGGTAGAGGTTGCTTCCACTACTTTGTTAAAAAATAAGGTGGAAAATATTCCTATTATAAATCCGATGAATATAATGAGAAGGATTCTTTTCCTTAAAAAACTGCCTGTTTTCTTCAGCATGATAAACTGTTTAGACCGATTTTAGAATTCATGTTTAATAAATCGCCTCAAAAATAGCAATTTATTAAAAGGTTAGCTTTCACATTGTTGAATTATCATGTATTTAGAACCGGTCAAAATCAGCCCCAGGAAAAAAATGTTCCTACGCGGTTCGTTACCATGACGTTATTTGATCCTTTTATACCTATTTCTTATGGTACGAGAATCACCTTATTTAATCCCGGTTCCCTGGCATACAAACGTTTAAACCATTCGGCTCCTTCGGAAAGCGGAGCAACAGCCGATATCATT
>CAJDXF010000084.1_pt1 | contig 12441 bp, 12 predicted proteins | sample 7391791 | NCBI WGS metagenome assembly CAJDXF01 (sample SAMEA7055712, study PRJEB34461) | soil metagenome | biome: terrestrial ecosystem; feature: Peninsula; material: soil | place: Antarctica | collected 2016 | reverse complement strand
AATAATTTTCTGGATACCGATAAACTGACGGTGCCGTTTTGGGGCTTCACGGCTATGATTGTGGCAATAGATATTTATTCAAGAAAACAACTGGAGGCAAAAAAAATCCGGCCTGAAAACTCTGACCGGATTATCTGATTTGCACTATGCAAAATGTTTTTATTGTTTCACTCGTTCGCTATAGGAGCGATCAGTAGTGTCAACTTTAATTATATCACCCTCATTGATAAACATCGGAACCATTATTTCTGCACCGGTTTCAACGGTTGCGGGTTTTAACGCGGTTGAACTTGCGGTGTTGCCTTTCTCTCCAATTATGGTACTGGTAACAAGAAGTTCTACTTGTGCAGGCATTTCGGCAGTCAGCGGAATTTCCTCGTCGGCATGAAAGTTAATTTCGATAATCTGTCCTTCTTTCATTAAATCCGCGTTGCTGACCATATCTTCAGGGAGGGAAATCTGTTCGAAGGTTTGGGTATTCATAACATTTAAACCCATTTCGTCCTTATAAAGATATTGGTAAGGACGACGTTCAACACGAACATCTTCTACTTTTACTCCCGAATTGAATGTGTTTTCGAGAATTCTTCCTGTTTTTACGTTTCGCAGTTTAGTGCGCACAAATGCGGGACCTTTGCCTGGTTTAACGTGCATAAAGCTTACAATGCTAACTATTTCCCCTTTAAACAGGAAACACATACCGTTTCTAAAATCTGAAGTTGAAGCCATGATTCTTTTTTTCTTGTTACTAAACTGCAAAAATAATCAAATCTGTTAATATTCATCTCTTTCACAGATTTTGACCGGATTTTCGTGTGTATTATTTAATGGATTGTTCCTTTCCGTCAATGGTGTAACTGCGCAGAACGGCACGCAGCGCACCTACTTTCATATCGAAATTCAGCAATACCGGCACTTTTTTTTCTTTTGAAATATAGAATTGAAGTCCGTCAGAGCGTTTTAGCAATTTTCCTTTGTCAACAACGGGAGCCAAAACGTAGGTGTCGATTATGCCTAAGTCGGTTTCGGTTTTTGCTTCTCCAAGGTATTGAATAATGACATCCGATACCTTGTCGGCATGGAAGGTGGGCAAGGTTACTTTGTGTCCGGTTTCTAGGTCGTCCATCAAATGGGCGTTTGCAAAATAGAAGAACGACGAAATGAGATCGACTAAATTGTGCGGTACTGCTCTCCATCCGGAACGCTGACTGTAAATGGAGTCCACGTCGTGGAAGAAAAGTGTCTCGTTGTACCAGCGGTATTTTTTCTCTTTAATGTTACGAACAAATTTTAATGGTAAGCGAGTTTTCGCGTCAACCGTGGATTCATATATGTCGTTAACGGCAAAGAGCTTATCCGTAAGACCGGTTGTACGTCCCACAAGATAATAATGGATAGCGGGAATGCCATTAAAAACGGTGTCTGTGACAATCATTACTGCCTCTCCGCCTTTAATAAACCCAAATTTGAGGTCGAACGATATTATTTGCTTCTTCGCCGAACTAACTTGACCGGTTAGCAAGAATGCCAGAAGTATGACGATGAATTTTTTCATTTTATTATTTTGTTTTTCGGAATGGTTGCCACGAAGTTTTTTAAATAAAACGGTTCAAAGTAGGCAACATCTTCGAATTCATTCCTGTCGTATTTAATCCGGGAAAGGTTTTGCATAAATTGTGCCGAAGTTTTTTCGGGTCCGTTGAATATCGCATTCGGGTGAGTAAGCTTGTGTTTACACTTCTGCGCTCCGTTTCCAAAAAACATAATTTTATGAACTGAAAGTAGGTCTTCGAGGAATTTTTCGTCAATAATCTCTGCAGTTACGGGTTTTACTTGTTCTGCTTTCTCATTATAAAGTGCAGTAAAAACCTCCATTCTCCGTGCGTCGATCATGGGGCAAAACAGCATTTTATCAGTTTCCGACGTAGAAAATTTGTCAGGGTTTTGTGCGGCATATTTTCCCAATATGTCTAATGAATTAATGGAAATCAAAGGTATGTCTAATGCATAGCATAAGCCTTTTGCGACTGAAACCCCAATACGAAGGCCTGTGTAGGAACCCGGGCCTTTACTTACCGCAACCGCGTCAATTGATTTTAGGGAGAGTTGGTTTTCTGCAAAAAGATTCTGAATAAAAACCGTTAGCATTTCTGCATGGTTCATTCCTTCGCTGCTTTCTTTTGAAAAGAGTATTACTCCATTTTCGGAAAGTGCAACGGAGCACACTTCGGTTGAGGTTTCAATATTTAGAATGAGTGCCATGACGTTTCGATTAATAAAATTGCTACAAAATTTCGGTTTGATCAGGAAATTTTTTATTCGGTGAAGGTAAGGTCAAAACAAATCCTCACCAAATTGCATGAATGCGCTTGCCACTATCAAAAGAATAAATAATAGTTCACCCCAAAATCTGGATTCCATTGAAACTAAAAGGTTGGAAATAAGAAAAGTGACTGGGACAGCCGAAATAATCAACATTTCTTGCGAGGTGGCAGGAACGAGCATCAAACCGGCCATAGCAAAACTGAATATGATTAGAAATATAGAATAATATTTTCGTGTGCTAACCTTCCTTGTATCAAACTGTTGCAGGAATCTCAAACTTGCAGTAACGATGAAGATCGTCAAAAACAACAGGAATCCGTAGAGTGGGTAATTGTTTTTAATATGATTGACCGGAGTTACAAAATTTTGCTCCATAGTTTTAAGAAATTCTAGAAAACTGTCATCATAAAATGTTATTCCGGCAGCAAAAATAAGCGGAACAAAAAACCCCACAACACATATTAGTAGTTCATGCCAGCTTACTTCGCGGTACAATATAATGACGCCAATTAACAATGCCGGAAATATGACGATGAGTTTAAAATAAAAAAGAACACCAATGGATAGAAACAAACCAGCATTGAATATTGGGGGGAAAGGTGCAGGATTGTTGAACACCGCAAATAAATTGTATACGGCAAGAAGCAGAAAAATAGCGGCGAAATAAACGGGATGCAAGGTATGCAAGGTTGTAAAACCTCCAACAATGATGACAAAAACTATTGCTGGTAATTTTGTTCGGGTTCGGATTAAAGCGTATCTGTCGTTTATTTGTTGTATGAAAAATGCGATAAAAACGACCAGGGCAAATGCAATTAGAACCTGCACTAATCCATATCCTTCCAAGAGTTTGTAGATTGGTGCGAACAATGGAGTTTCATTTTCTGCAACATAAAAAGGATATTCTGTTGGAAATAGAATATTTCGTAGCCAAAACAATACTCCGATTATTGGAAATAGAGCTAAGTTAATCGAGCGGTTCGATTTTAAAGTTCGTAAAATCATTTAATCCGTCATAAAACTAGTGATTACAAGTCGAAGCCTAAATCCTTTCGGTAGTATTTATTTTGAAAATGGATGGCTTCGGCATTGCTGTACGAAATCTTCAGGGCCTCTTCCATGTTTTTTCCGTAGGAGCTGATTGCCAAAACCCTGCCGCCTGCGGTAACAGTAGCACCGTTGGCGATTTTTGTACCTGCATGAAAAAGGATACTTCCTTCAGCTTCATCTGTGCCGGTAATTTCTTTTCCACTCTCATAATTTCCGGGATATCCCCCCGAAACCAGCATAACAGCAACTGCGCTGCGCTCGTCAATTTCCAGGGATTTCTGAGCCAATGTTTTGGTAGCAGCACCTTCAATCAAATCAACAAAATCAGATTTTATGCGTAAAATGACTGCCTCCGTTTCCGGATCGCCCATGCGAACATTATATTCAATTACATAAGGATCACTGTTTACGTTGATTAAACCAAAAAACAAAAAGCCTATGTATTCGATGTTTTCTTTTTGAAGTCCTGTAACTGTCGGTTGGATAATTCGTTCTTCCACTTTTTGCATGAAAGCAGCATCGGCAAACGGTACAGGCGAAATGGCACCCATTCCTCCGGTATTTAATCCGGTATCGCCTTCTCCAATACGTTTATAATCTTTTGCTTCGGGTAATATTTTGTAATTCTCGCCGTCGGTTAGTGCAAATACGGAAACTTCAATGCCTGTTAAAAACTCTTCGATAACCACTTTGTTGCTGGCTGCACCAAATTGACCGTCGAGCATATTTTTCAGCGCAATTTCTGTTTCCGGCAACGAATGAATGATTAATACACCTTTGCCGGCAGCCAATCCGTCGGCTTTTAAAACGTAGGGAGCAGACATCGTTTTCAGGAAAGCAAGTCCTTCTTGTAGGTTGCTTTTTGTGACGGTGAGGAATTTTGCAGTTGGAATGTTGTGGCGCACCATAAAATCTTTGGCAAAATCCTTACTGCCTTCCAATTGTGCACCTTCTTTTTTAGGGCCAACTACCAGCACCTTTTTTAGATCCGGATCATTGGCGAAAAAATCATGCAGTCCGTTTACTAAAGGAACTTCGGGGCCAATGAGCATGAGATCAATTTTGTTTTCTAAGGCTGCAATTTTTATTAAGTTGAAATCGGCAATGTTGATTTCGAGGTTCGTTCCAATTTGAGCTGTACCGGCATTCCCGGGGGCAAAAAATAGCTTTTTAGTTTTGCTGCTTTGCTTAATTTTCCAGCCCATGGCATGTTCCCTTCCACCCGAACCTATAATAAGAATGTTCATTGTCGATATTGTTTACTCCATTGTGAATTTAGAGAAATAAGTTTCCATTGCTTTCCCGACTTTTTGCGACAATTCGGTTTGCCCGTGAGTTCGTGCCGTTCTTTCTATAATTTGCATATAGAAGATGTTGCGTTGTATCTCGTCGCTTAGACTTAATCTGAATTTTGGTTTCAATGCGAAGAAATAATCTAACTCATTGTCGAAAATCCCGAAAGCCTGTTCAAGCAGCATGGTTCCTTTTTCATTTGCGCCGGCTTTGAAATAGCTGCTGGCCAGTTCAACGGTAAAATATTCGGGTTCTACTAAGTCAATAGGAACCAATTCCAGGCAACGATCAATAACTGCAATCGCGGAATCGGTTTTCCCTTCTTCAACCAAACCATTGGCAAGGCGGTTGAAACTATTGCGCACGTTGGTCATCATTCTCATGTTGTTCTCGTCGATATAAACTTTAGGGTCGTTCATATTTCCCCATTTGAATTTGTTCATTAAGTTGTCATACATCAAACCGGTATTTACGCTTCCAAACATCAACCTGTCAGGTTGGCTTTCGCTTTTAATTGGTACCAAACGATAGGCAAACCCTTCTACCTGAAAATAATTTTCAAGATTCAGGTATTTGTTCCGGCCTACGGTAATTGCCCAATATATTGGGCGTTCCCAGTTGTTGGTAGCCAGCATGTCCAGAATCATCATTTCGTCCTTGGCGATGTAATTCCTATCGCTTAAATCAATAGTCATCGTATCCACTATCTTGTCGTAATCTTCGGGGCGCACAACCTTGTTGCGAATAACAGCCTCCTTGTCTATTTTAAAACTGAGCACTTTTTTGGGGATATAAGCAGCATTTGCAGCTTGTTGCAATTTAGTTGCAGGATTGTCATCTGCAATAAATTCAATTGCCTCCTTCAAACCTACCGTTGGTTTGGTGATTCGCGGATTGTCCATTAAATAAACCACATCACGTGTCCCCTGGCGATATTTTTCAGGAGTTATTGAAAATGGAACCGGATCTGATTCGTAGGACTTCCTACGCATTTGGTCGATATACCAATCGGTTTGGAGATAGCTTAAGTTGCAGACTCTCACATCAGTCCGCACTCCTTCAACCTCCTGGTTGTACCAAAGGGGAAAAGTGTCGTTGTCACCATTGGTAAAAATGATTCCATTGGGTTGGGACGTTTTCAAATAATTCGCACCAAAATCACGGGCAGTATAGCGATTGGAACGGTCATGATCATCCCAGTTTTCAACAGCCATAATTCCCGGAACCAAAGCCAGAGCAAGCGCTCCGGTAACTGCTGCCGAAACCGTTTCAGGCAGAAATTTTCTAAGCCCTTCAACAAGCGCAAGTACTCCCAGCCCAATCCAAATTGCAAACGCGTAGAAGGAACCCGCATAAGCATAATCCCTTTCGCGTGGCTGGTGCGGATACTGGTTCAGGTAAATAACTATTGCCAGACCCGTCATCACAAATAAAAGGGTAACCACCCAAAGTCCCTTTTTGCCAAAAAATAGTAGGTGTTACGGGCTTTGTTGTTGGCAAATCGCGCAGGCAAATTATCCTGACTACCTAATCGTGCCTCGTCAATAAATTTTATTCCACTCAGCCAGTTTCCATCCAGAATGCCGCCATGGCTCTGAACATCGCTCTGGCGACCAACAAAATTCCACATAAAATAACGCCAGTACATGTGGTTGACCTGATAGCTAAAGAAGAAACGCAAGTTTTCGGAGAACTTCGGCTTTATAATGATTTCGTTTTCGCCTTGTTCATTTACATGTTGAATTCGCCTGCCCTTTACATTTCCCCATTCCTGATAATCCTGTGCATGTGCTGGTTCCATTGAGCTCCACATTCTGGGGAATAGTGTTTTAAATTTCTCATCGTAATTTGGACGTACACGTTTATCCGTAATTACATATCGGCCGTCAATCTGGCTGTAGATTGCCTTTCCATCGGAATAACGTTTCTGGGGATCAAGAGGTGAATTGTAATATTGTCCGTAAAATAGCGGGCGTTCACCGTATTGTTCGCGATTAAGATAACTTAACAAGGTGAATGCATCGTTCGGGCTGTTTTGATCCATTGGCGGTTTGGCTGCCGAACGGATGATAATTAAAGCAAATGACGAATACCCGATTAAAATTACCGTAACTGCGAGGATGACGGTATTCCAAACTACTTTCTGCTTTTTTTGTGTCCACCAAACTCCATACACAATAGCAGCAATTATGGCTGCAACATAAAATAACATACCCGAATGGAAGGGCAATCCTAATGAGTTGACAAAAAATAAATCAAACCAGGAAGCTACGGTTACAACTCCCGGTATTATGCCGAACATTATAACGGCTAATATTAGCACAGAAGCAACCAAAGCCTGGAAAATTCCCTTGCGGGTGACTTCGTATTTTCGGAAATAATAAACAAAGACAATGGCCGGAATAGCCAGCAAGTTTAGTAAGTGGACTCCAATTGAAAGGCCGATTATGTAAGCAATAAAAATTAACCAACGGTTTGCATAGGGTTCATCTGCCACATTTTCCCACTTCAGAATAGCCCAAAAAACAATAGCGGTTATCAGTGATGAAGTAGCATAAACTTCGCCTTCCACCGCAGAGAACCAGAACGTGTCGGAGAAAGTATAGGCCAATGCGCCAACAAGGCCGCTTGCCATAACTGCGATAGTTTGAGAAAAAGAAACTTCATCATTTATAATCACTAATTTTTTTGCAAGATGGGTGATCGTCCAAAACAAGAACATAATGGTAAAAGCGCTGGCCAACGCCGAAAGTGCATTTATTAGCGGTGCAGCACTTTCCGGGCCTCCAAAAAGAGTGAAGAAGCGTCCGATAATCATAAAGATTGGCGCTCCGGGAGGATGCCCAACTTCAAATTTAAAGGAGGTAGTGATAAACTCGCCACAGTCCCAAAAACTGGTGGTTGGTTCGATCGTGAGCAAATAAACAATTGCCGCAATTGCAAAACTTAACCATCCAAAAGCATTGTTATACAGGTTGTATCTCTTCATTTGTTGTGGATTTCTCTGATATTGAATAATAAATCGGTGCGAAGATAATTGTTTTGACCCAAATCGGAAGGATTGCTTTGGTTTTTAAGATTTTTTAGAAGGAAATACTGGAGCTCTGAAACGACTTTGATAGAGAAAAAACGAAAAGTTGTTAAGATCCAAGCATCATCCCCGAAACCATTCGCCCGGTTTCAATCCCTTCTTTTCTCGCTGAAAAATATTTATGATTTTCAGTGAACGAGCATTCGCGGAGCATTTCAATATTTTGAGGATCAACTCCACTTGCCATCAAAAGTTGACGGTTGGCTTCCCAAAGATTGAAATGAAATTTACCCGAAGTGTTTTTATGCAATGTTGCCCTGGAGTTTGGAATGACACGTTTTACTGCAGCAACAACTCCTTCGCCAACCTCATAAACATTAGGTCCGATTGACGGTCCAATGGCAGCTAAAATGTCTTCAGGAAGCGAACCGTAACGTAAATGCATTTTTTTAATTGCAGCTTCTACTATTTTCCCCACTGTTCCCCGCCAGCCGGCATGAACAACGGAAATAGAATTTCGTACGCGGTCGTAAAGTAAAATGGGTACGCAATCCGCAGTTTGCACACACAGGCAAATGCCACACTGGTTGGTCATCAACGCATCTGTATCATGGATTTCTGTTTCGGGAATTTCCAAAACTTCGGCTACAACGTTGGTATGCGTTTGCCGGGGAAAGATGAGCTGACCAGCACTGATTCCTACTATCTCCGACAACCTCTTTCTGTTATTTTCAAAAATGATTGATGAATCCCCAGTGAATCTCGGCTTTATTGTTTCCAAAGTTTGTTTGGTCGTGGTAAAAGCCGTCAAATTTTTAAAATCATCAAATATTTTATACTGAATAAATCCGTTCTTGTCATCCATGACGCAATACCTCTTTTAATCGGGTTTTATCTAACAAAGTAACGATTTTCTTATCAACTTTTATCCATCTGTTTTTTTGCATTTCGCTAAAAACACGTGCCAGCGACGGGCGTGTCACACCAAACAAGTCGGCCAATTGTTGTTGAGTATTTTTTAGTTCTACGGAATATGAATTTTCGCCAGCCTCCTTTAAAAGATAATAAGCCATCTTCCCTTTTATGCTTTTGAAACTCAAAAAATGAAGTTTCTGCGATAAAAACTGAGCGCGTGTTGAGATGCTGTTTAAGTAATTTCGCAGCAGTTGCATATTTAATTGTAATAATTTAAGGAATTCAGAAATGGGAATAACCAACATTCTTCCGTCACTGTTTGCGGTTACTGTAACCGGGAATTTATTTTCTTTCCCAAATAAAAACGCCGATGCCAGTGGTTTTGGTGCTTCAATATCTTCTATCTTGATAATCTTGCCCGAGTAGTCAATCATTTCGCCTTTTACCGATCCTGAAAGAAGAATATAAAGATTTTTTACGGGTTGACCAGCAGCAACAACCACTTCATCTTTAACGAAATTGCGCAATTGAACATGGATTTCTTTCAAAAGCATTTCGGTTTCCTTTTCCGAAATATCTATAAATACGGGGCATTGTGTTAAAAGTCGGTAATCAATCATTTTTAAGGCTCTGTAACATTTGGTACAGCATTGCAAACGAAAGATTTCTACTTTTGTTCTGAAAAAAAATAAAGATCATGATACGCGAGATAGTTAGAATTGATGAAGATTTATGCAATGGTTGCGGCATTTGCATTCCAAATTGTCACGAAGGTGCTTTGCAAATTATTGATGGGAAGGCACGGCTGGTAAGCGAATTGATGTGCGACGGACTAGGCGCTTGCATTGGTCATTGCCCCGAAGGCGCGATAACTATTGAAAAACGAGAAGCCGATGAATACGATGAAGTGGCGGTAATTGCCCAAATGATAAAAAGCGGTAAGGCTACTGTTTTTGCACACCTAAAGCATTTACAGGATCATGACGAAACCGGATTTCTGAATCAGGCGTTAACCTATATCCGCGAACATCGTGAAGATATGCCCTTTAAAATAAGCGAAGTTCACGAACTCCTGAATCGTACAAAAAGTTCTAAAGTGATCGGGGGTGCAGCAGGTGTTGGTTGTGCCGGTTCTGTTCCGCAATCATTTAGTGTGGCAGGTATGAAAATAGCCACTCCGGTTGAGAATTTGCCTTCACAACTCACACAATGGCCTGTCCAAATGCACCTGATAAATCCTGCCGCATCGCATTTTAACAAAGCTGATTTGTTGATAGCCGCCGATTGTGCGGGTTTTGCATATGGAAATTTCCACAATGACTTTATTAAAGGCCATAAAATGGTAATTGCCTGCCCCAAGTTAGACACTGGAAAGGATGTTTATTTACAAAAGTTGGTGCGGCTAATCGATGAATCAAACGTAAACACGATTACTGTGGTAATGATGGAAGTCCCATGTTGCGGCGGCTTGTCACAACTGGTAAAAACAGCCACGCAAACAGCATCCCGAAAAGTACCTATAAAAGAGGTGGTTATAAGCATCAAAGGAGAAATACTCTCAGAAGAATGGGTTTGAAATAGAACTTTTTGTTTCCATAATCGCTATTGGAAAAATATAGTTTCAATAGTTTATTAGTCAATGCATATGCAATTTGCACATATTGGATCATACTACCTTAACTACTGTCCTGATCAGCATTCCTTTCTTTTATCATGGGAATAGCGACCATACCGTGATTTTGTCCCATATTTAGACCTGTTGTCCCGTTGAAATAAAAGTGTTTCTCTCTATATTATGATATAAAGTTGCTTACATATTTAATAACCTTTGATAATGTGTGGTTTGTGAAGGTATTCTCTCCAAATATTAGAATTATTATAACCTGCATTCTAAAATATAAATATAATTTTAATTTTTTTGTTGTACTTTTCCGGCCTAAAGATGTTTAAACAGCATCGGGTAATTTTTAAAAACAATTTTTAGTGTGACTCTCATGTGAGTAACAGTAGGGGTACCTGTATCATTTATGCAAATAATCATCAAAAATTTGGCTTAAAACAAGCAGAGTAAAATATTTTGCTTAATGTATAAGTGTTTGATATTCAAAGTTTAATTTCTAATTGTTTGATGATTTATTTCTAATTAATTCTAAAATACAATATTGTTTTATACAATTTAAACTGATCAAAAGAGGAAGGTACAGGCACATGTTATTCTCTCATTCTTGCTTTACCGGAAAACTGCTCTCAAGATTGAATTTATTTTCAAGTATTTTCTCTAAACTGATAAAATAAAATTTACTAAAATGGTTAAAAGAAGATTTAACAAATCTGAAATCCACAAGATTCTACAACAATATGAGGATGGCAAATCGATTCGACAGATTATCGATGAACAGGGAATCAGCCAAGCCACTTTTTATAATTGGAAAGCCAAATATGGCAGTTTTTCATCAAACGATATGCTTAACTTAAATAAGTTAAAGGAAGAAAATGATCGTTTGAAACGTATGTATGCAGATTTGAGCCTTGAAAATTTAGCGTTGAGAACGCAGTTGGAGAAGAGGAATTAAAATAGTACGATTTAAAAAGGTTATAACTGCAAATTTATGTTTTTGAGGAAACCCAACTATTCATGGTACGCCGTTTACACCAGGCCAAATCGGGAAAGCAAAATTCTGGAAATGTTGTCGGAGCAAAAAATCGAATGTTATTTGCCGCTTCGAAAAACATTAAGGCAATGGAGCGACCGAAAAAAATGGATTGATGAGCCGCTATTTCGATGTTACTTGTTCGTGAGGGTAAGTTATATTGAATATTTTACGGTTCTTGACAGTCCCGGCATAGTCGGTTATGTCAGTTTTGGAGGTAAAGCACAAACTATCCCAGGCTCTCAAATCGAAAATATTAAAACATTGGTAACCAATGTGGAGAATGAATTCGTGCTGACCCATGATAAAATCGCTAAAGGCGCTCTGGCAGAAGTTTTATCTGGTCCGCTAAAAGGTATTCAAGGTGAAATTGTGGAAATTTGTGGCCAATCCAGAATATTAATTCGGGTTGACGCAATGGGAAGCTGTTTGCATGCCAACATTTCACACAATGAAATTAAGCTAGTTGATCCGGAAAACATACAGAAGGATGAATTGATTCAAAAATCAAAAATCAATTCTCAAAAACTTCCTAAATCAGCCAGGAAGCAAAAGCAGCTTTAAGGTTAAATAATCGTACTGTGCGAATCAGTACAAAACTTATATTTATCTCTAAATAATTAATAAAATCCCTTTTATTATGAAAATATTGGAATCACAAACCGATCAACTTCGAAACTTTATTTCGGAAGTAACTTTCTCTGAGATTGAAAAGATAAAGGAAGATACACTGATTTTCGAGGAGGGGATATTTGACTCGTTGGGTTTTCTCTCCTTGATTAGTTTTTTAGACGAAGAATTTGGGCTCGAGGTAGCAAACGATGAATTGAGCGAAGAAAACTTTGAATCGATTAACGCAATTGTGGCATTTATAGCCAAAAAGAAAACTTTACAATAAATTATTTCATGTGCGGTATTGCAGGATACATCGATAAAGCTGAAAAAGCCAATACTAAGGTTTTAAACAGGATGCTTACGCGAATCAATCATAGAGGTCCTGACGAATGTGGCATTTATACAAATGAAAATATAGGTTTTGGCAGTGTTCGGTTGAGTATCATCGATATTGCAGGAGGACATCAGCCGATGCCGAATGAGGATTTAACTTTGTGGATTATTTTCAATGGCGAGATTTTTAATTACGTTGAGCTCCGACAAGAACTCGAAGAAAAAGGG
>CAJDXF010000018.1_pt1 | contig 12678 bp, 10 predicted proteins | sample 7391791 | NCBI WGS metagenome assembly CAJDXF01 (sample SAMEA7055712, study PRJEB34461) | soil metagenome | biome: terrestrial ecosystem; feature: Peninsula; material: soil | place: Antarctica | collected 2016 | reverse complement strand
GGTGTTAGTGCTATTGCTTGCGGCGTTCCGTCTAATAAGAAGTTTGCAGTTGACAGCGCAGCAAAATCATTACAGGCTGTTTGCTGATTCGTGGCATTAGCAGGAATCGTAACATCAAAATCTTCACGAAGGGTAATGTTTGAGGCAAGTAAGAATGTGCCATAATTCATATTCACGTTTTGGTCGGGTGATCCTGTCCAGCTTGTTGGATTACAACCCGCGTTAATTCCGAATGGTGGCAGGCAAATGTTTGCACCTGCCGCATACGTTAATGCAGGAGCCGGAACCGTGCCGGCTGAAGATAGTGATCTTGAGTGGTTGCTGTTGTAAGTTACACCGAAAGCACTGCCTCTTGCGGCTGTCCGGTTCAATATCAACCAGTCGTTGCTGCCATCGTTCATCGGTAATAAATCTACCAATTCCACCGTGCTGACCGGCACATTAGACGTGTTTTTGTAATTCAGACGATAACGTGCTGTTCCGCCCGGAGCTACTGTAGCTGTTGAGGAAAAAGTAGTTCCGCTATCGGTACTCACCTGTTTTTGAACTTCTTTAAGCCGTAGGTTCCGTAATAACCGCAATAGGCGGTATAAAACAATTGGCAATCGGACGGAATATCAGGCAGCGACCAGCTAAGGTTGTTTCCGCTATGCCCTGGCGTAACACCCGACCATGCTGTTGTTCCGGCGGGTATTGAACCACCCGACGAACATGCGGGATTGTAAGTGTTCGCTACATAATACGATTCGTTGCCAACATAAGTGAAGTTGCTGTGTAGATTATCCTTAAATGAAGCACCTGTGATATCTGCACTTCCAATATTTTGAACACGAATACGGAAACGTACGATGTCGCCCGGTTCATATTCGGTTTCAGGCGAACAAACGTCTTTCAATACGCATGGGCGTGGTGCACCTTCGTCAACCGTAAAAGATACGCAGGCATCACCAAGTGTTAGATTGTTTGACAGACCATTGAAAGAAGCACAGTTTTCGACAACAGTTCCTGTAGGATTCGGATCTACCGTGAAATAAATTTGCAGGTGTATCCAATTTCCAGCTGGCAGCGATCCGGTCATTTGCCACAGTAAATTATTGGCAGTAAAACTTAGTGCTCCGGAATCAAAATAATTTGTGATGCTTGAATTGATAACATTAACACCGGAATTGGCAGTTAGCGACATGGAAGTAGCAGCGCTTCCTCCAAAAACCTTTACTTGATTTGCTGTGATTCCGGCAGGGATTACATCCTCAATATTAAAAGCTGAGAGCGTAACATTCCCGGTATTTCTGAATGAAATCTGGTAAAATCCGTCGCACCCAGGCACCCGGTTGGTCAGATAAATGGATTTCTGGAAATAGGCATTCGGATTCGGTATAATGGTTGAAACCACTTCGATGCAGGTTTCATTACTGGTGTCCGATACCTGTTGATTACACATTGTTCCATTCATAGTTAACTGGTTGTTGATGAACGAACCAAGTGGGAACGATGCGGCGGGATAATGTATTTCGATATCGCAAGAATAATAAGCGTACGGGGTTGCGGCGTCCAGATTGCCACTGTTTGGGGTCCAGGTAATTGTGCCGGTTGAACCGGGTGCAATTCCACACGTACTGGAAACTACCACGGCACCCGGAGGCAAAACATCGGTTACTGCGGCGCTGCTCATATTTTGCTGGCCTACCACATTGCCATAAAACGGACTTTTTTTCAATACTGATAATCGGTATTTTACCGTATCTCCCGGTGCAATTATATAGCCACAAGTTCCGCCATTAGGATTAACCATCGGCCCGGAAAGGATTGATTTTGTAACTTTCCAGGGATTTTCAGCGGTGGCTGTTGTACTTACGAATTGTGTGTAGTTGGCTTTGTCATTGATTACAATAGCAGCACGGTTTCGGGCACCCGCACCATTGCATGTTACCCCTTCAGGGAATTTTACTACAATTGTAAACGAACCTGAAGAAGCCATTCCTGCCGGCAAGCCGCTAAGCGAATAGCTCACTTTTTGGTTAACACCAGCTGTCCCTGAGGTTGTAACTATTGGTGCAACACCATTTACAGTTGCAGGAGTAGGAACATTCACCACATGTAAACTTGGTGGAATTTCATCAAAAATATTAACGGTAGAGGCTCCTGCAGGAGCAGTAAACATAATGGTGTAACTAAAATTTACCCCACTCGGGATAGTGGTGTTACTCACAATTTTTTTGAGCGAATAACCTTCACCGTTCCATGATGTTTCGTTGGGGTTTGGCTGCCCCTGAGCACCGCCAGAAGAAGAGAACAAGAGCATCGAAAACAAAATAATTGATGTAGGCAGGATTTGATTAAAGCGAGATGTGTGTCGCTTAATAAGCTTGACAAAAAAGAGAAAGTTTAGGTCTTTTAGCAGAGACCAATGATGAATTTTACATAGAGGTTTTTTCATAACTAAATGAGTTTTTATTATTAAAAAGCGATAATTCCTGACAATCTAAGGAATAAAAACCTATTAAGACCTATATGTCTATAATTATTCTAAGAATTTATAATAAAGTCTAAAATTGGGAAACGTAAATTACAATTCTAACAATTTATCGGCCATGGCATCGGCCAGTTTTAATAGTTCTTCGTGCATGTCGGATTTCAATGCACCACGCTCTTCGATAGGCTCATATACCATTTCCCATTTTATTTTTTCGGCAAACGTTTTCAGATTTTTTACTCCGCCGCCGTTCCAGGCGTAGTTTCCAAAAATACCCAACAGGTGATTTTTTGGTGCCATGTGTTCTATGGTAGAAAGCAAAGTTTCAACATTGGGAAAAAGAGCATTGTTATAGGCCGCGCTGCCCACGATAAATCCTTTGTATTTAAAAATGTCGTTGATGATGTAGGAGGAATGTGTTTTTGAAACATCATAAACCCGTATGTTTTTGATGCCCCGCCCGGCAATACGACGGGCAATCACTTCTGCCATTTTCTGAGTGTTGCCGTACATCGAACCGTAAGCAATGACTACTCCCTGGTCTAAGTCATACGAGCTCCATTTCTTGTATCGGCTTAGAATCCAGTTTAAATTGGTGCGCCAAATGGGACCGTGCGTGGCAGCAATCATTTTAATGTCTAACGGGGCCAGCTTTTTAATGGCACGCTGCGTTTGCGGACAATATTTGCCCACAATGTTGGTAAAATAGCGCATCACTTCCGTTTCATAAAAATCGAGGTTGATCTCGTCGTCGAAGATACCGCCATCAAGAGTGCCGTAGCTTCCGAAGGCATCGCCTGAAAAGAGAATTTTGTTCGTTTCCTCCAAAGTAACCATGGTTTCGGGCCAATGCACCATCGGGATCATTTGGAATTGTAGTTTGTGTTTCCCCAGTTCGAGGGTTGCATTATCGTGTACTATTATTACTTTTTCAGGTGTCATGAAAAACGTTTCCACAAGGTCGAACGTCATTTTGTTCCCTACCAAGGTAATCTCAGGGTATTTTTGAACAATGGCCTTCAATGCGCCTGAATGGTCGGGTTCCATGTGGTTAATGATCAGATAATCTACTTTTCTGTCGCCGATAATTGCTTCGATCTGGTCCAGATAATCGTCAATAAACGAACGTTCAACAGTATCGATAAGCGTAATCTTTTCGTCAACAATTAAATAGGAGCTATATGAAATACCATGCGGTATCGGCCAGATGTTTTCAAACAAAGTGGTGCGACGGTCGTTAAATCCGAGGTAATAAATATTTTCGGCTAAGTTTACTTTTTGCATAACTGGTATTTTTGAATTGATTTTTTTCGAGATGCTAAATTAATGAATTTAGTGCAAAAAAGCTTATGGCAGGTTCATTGAAAGTCAAAACTGGAGATTGACAAACCTTTGTTAACATTTGTGTTGGAATACTGATTCAGTCAAAATGTTTTATCTTTGACCCCAAGGATAAACGAGAATTCTTCTTATGACCATCGAACAAAAAAACAAGATTATGCTATCCCCCCGAATCGGGATTTTCATTATTGTATTTTTCTCCATCGCATTCATTATTATTGGTGTGCGTGCCTATCAGCTTTATCAATATGCTTTTCGTCCAAATATCAAAACGGAATATGTATTATTTGTACCCGACAACGCCACATATGAGCAAGTTCTCGACAGCTTGACTGCCAACGAAGCGCTGGAAAGCATAAAGGCATTCAAATGGGTTGCAAATAAGAAAAGTTACCAATTGGCAGTTAAACCGGGTAGATATGTTCTGAAAACTGGGATGACCAGCAACGAAATTGTGAATATGTTGCGCGGTGGCTTGCAAACTCCGCTCAGTGTAACATTTAATAATATACATTTCAAAGAAGAGCTGGCGGGAAAAGTGAGTAAATACCTTCAGACCGACTCGCTTTCGATTCTGAACCTGTTTTACGACGAAAAACAAATCGAAAAGTTTGGTTTCACGCCCGAAACCTATGGGGCAATGTTTATCCCAAATACCTATGAATTTTACTGGACAACTACTGCCCGGGAATTTGCCGAACGCATGAAAAATGAATACGAGCGTTTTTGGAACAACGAACGCCGCAAGAAGGCCGAAGAATTGAACTTAACACCTGTGGAAGTAACCACGCTGGCATCCATTGTTCAATCGGAAACTGCAAAGCGTGAAGAACTTGCCACCGTTGCAGGATTGTACATTAATCGGTTACAACGCGGCCAGTTTTTGCAAGCTGACCCGACAGTCAAATATGCGGTTGGCGATTTTTCATTGAAACGCATTTTGAATTCTCATTTAGAAATCGATTCGCCTTATAATACTTATAAATATGCGGGCTTGCCTCCCGGACCTATCAACTTTCCCGAAACTTCCAGTATCAATGCAGTGCTGAATTACCAAAAGCACAAATACATTTATATGTGCGCCAAAGAAGATTTTTCGGGCTATCACAATTTTTCGGCGACACTTGCCGAACACAACCGCAACGCGGCAAAATACCGCAGGGCTTTGGACAACAATAAGATATTCAAATAAACAGCAGTTTTATTTCAACTGATTTTTCAAGAACTCAGTCATTTTAGTGTAGAGATGCATGGTAGTGTTTCCGCCGCGTATCCCATGGTTGCGATTGGTGTAAATTGCCATGTCGAATTGAACGCCTTCCTGCACCATTCGTTCTGTAAACTCGTAGGTGTTTTGCGCGTGAACATTGTCGTCGGCGGAGCCATGAACAATTAACAATCTACCTTTAATCTTTCCGGCATGGGCCAGAGGAGCAATGTCATCATACCCTTCCGGGTTTTCTTCCGGCGTACGCATATAGCGTTCTGTATAAACTGAATCGTAAAACCGATAGCTGGTAACCGGTGCTACCGAAATTCCGGCTTTAAACAATTCACCGCCTTTCTCCATGCTGAGCAATACCATAAAACCGCCGTAGCTCCAGCCAAAAATGGCGATATTGTTTTTATCGACATAAGGCAATGTTCCTAAATATTTTGCGGCTTCCACCTGATCGTCCGATTCGTAGCGGCCTAATTGCATGTAGGTCGCTTTTCTGAATTTCTCGCCACGGGCAGCCGTTCCGCGCGGATCAACACATACTACGAGAAAACCTTCCTGTGCCAAATATTCATCCCAGCCTGCTCCGCGCCATAAATCTGCAACGCTCTGCGAATTGGGGCCGCTATATTGAGTCATCAAAACCGGGTGTTTTTTTGCTGCATCGAAACCCACAGGTTTTATCATGTAACCGTTCAGTTCAATCCCTTCGGATGTGGTGAACGTGAAAAATTCTTTCCGCGGCATATTAAAAACCTTCACCGTATTTTGCAGAACAGTATTATCCTGCAACACCCTGATTTGATTGCCTTTGTTTTCGTGCAAAGTAATCAAGGTTGGAGTTTTTGTATTGCTGAAATAGTTAATGAAGTAGTTGTAGTTTTTGCTGAAAAGCACGTCGTTGGTCCCTTGCAGTGTGGAGAGTTTACCTTTCTTCTTTTCGTCCTGGCTGACGAAATACACTTCGCGGCGCAAGGGTGATTCAGCCGCAGCCTGGTAATAATATACTTTACGTACTTCGTCGTAACCGTAAAATTTAGTCACGTCGAATTTTCCGGTAGTGAGTTGTTTCAGCAGAAAGCCGTTTTTGTCGAACAGGTACAATTGCGACCAGCCATCACGTTCGCTAATTACCACAAAGTTTCCGTTACTGAGAAAAGTGAAATCGTCGAGAAAATCTTCTGCCACATATTTGTCATTTTTTTCAGTAAAAACGGGGCGCGAATCGCCGGTATAAGGATTTGCAAAAAATACGTCGAGCGTATTTTGGTGACGGTTAAGGCGCATCACCACAACATTGTTGGCATCGTGTGTCCATTTAATTCGCGGAATGTAAATGTCGGTTTCTTCGCCCACATCAACCGGCATGGTGGTTTTTGAGCGAATATCATAAACCATAGCCGAAACGGTGGAGTTTTTTTCGCCCGCTTTCGGGTACTTAAACGTTTCTTCTCCGGGGTAGATGCTGTATTCGTCAAGTCTGGGAGCGGCTCCCCCATACATTATCATGCTAAATTCCTTTACTTCTGATTCGTCGAAACGTATAAAGGCTAAAAACTTGTTGTCGGGCGACCACCAAATTGCTTTGTTGAAGCTAAATTCTTCCTCATAAACCCAATCCGGGATACCATTGAGGATTTTATTTATCTCTCCGTCGAATGTTACCTGACTTTCACTTCCAAACTTCAGGTTTTTAATAAATATATTGTTGTCGCGCACAAAAGCACAGCGGTCACCGTCGGGTGAAAACGTGGCCACCATTTGTTTTCCTTTTTCTGATAAAGGCAAAAGCTCTTCGGTCACTGAATTCCATACATAATAGGTTGCGGTAAAAGAACGACGGTAAATCCTTTCCACATTGGTGGTAAGCAATATTTTGGTTTCATCGTCGCTGAACTCATAATCGCTGACTGATGACATTCCCGCGTCTCTAATCTTTGATAAGTCGAAAACCACTGCCGTTTCATTTCCGGTTTTATAACTGTATTTTACGATTTTAGAATCGTTTTCGAGAACGGTGTAATGTTCACCGTCGTTCATCGAGCGCAAGCCCGAAACCGTGGATGCACGGAAAGTGCCTTTCACAAAAATATCTTCGAGTGTGAATTTCTGAGTGTTTTGCGCAAAAGAGCTTACAACAAAAATTGTGGCGAATGCAAATGCTAATAATCTGTTCATGTTACTTTTTTTTACTTCGAAGCAAAAGTAAGAAATGTTGTTGAAGGTTAAAACGTGAATTTGTTGATTGAATCGTTATCTTTGCAAAACTTTTTTGAAAAAAACGAAATAGTTGGTTAAAATGATAAAGATCACACTTCCTGATAAAAGTATAAGGGAATTTGAAGGGCCGGTAAACGGCTATGAAATTGCAAAGTCCATTTCAAATAGTCTGGCTAAAGATGTTTTGTCCATTTCGGTGAATGACGAAGTTTGGGATTTGACACGGAAGATTACGAATGACGCTTCGGTAAAATTACATACCTGGGATGACCGAGAAGGAAAAGAAACTTTCTGGCATTCGTCGGCGCACCTCATGGCCGAGGCAATTGAGTTTTTCTATCCCGGCACTAAATTCGGAATCGGGCCAACCGTTGATGTTGGTTTTTATTACGATGTTGATTTGCCCGAAGGGAAGGTGCTCACCGATAAAGATTTGCAGAAAATTGAGCAAAAGATGTTAGAATTGGCACGGCAGAAAAATTCAATCACTCGCTCTGAGATTTCGAAAGCTGATGCCATGAATTTGTTCACCGAAAAACACGATGAACTGAAACAGGAATTGATAAGCGAACTGGAAGACGGGACGATAACCTTGTACCAACAGGGCAATTTTACCGACTTGTGTCGCGGTCCGCATTTGCCCGACACCGGATTTATTAAAGCGATAAAACTTACTGCGATTGCCGGTGCATATTGGCGCGGAAACGAAAAAAACAAAATGCTTACCCGCGTTTATGGGGTCACTTTCCCCAAAGTAAAAATGCTGGAAGAACATTTAATAATGCTGGAAGAAGCCAAAAAGCGCGATCATCGGAAAATTGGCAAGGAGATGGATCTTTTTGCGTTTTCGGAAGCAGTGGGGCAGGGTTTACCTTTGTGGCTGCCTAAAGGTGCACAGTTACGGATGCAATTAGAAGATTTCCTGAAAAAGGTTCAGAAAAAATACGGTTACGAACAGGTAATCACTCCACACATTGGCGATGTGCGGCTCTACAAAACTTCGGGACATTACGAAAAATACGGAAAGGATTCTTTTCAACCGATTTTAACTCCGGTGGAAGGGGAAGAGTATTTGCTGAAGCCGATGAACTGTCCGCACCATTGCGAAATTTACAAAGTGCGGCCAAAATCATACAAAGATTTGCCCATCCGCATGGCGGAATTCGGAACGGTTTATCGCTACGAAATGAGCGGTGAATTGCACGGTTTAACCCGTGTTCGTAGTTTTACGCAAGACGATGCGCATATTTTCTGTCGCCCCGATCAGTTGAAAGACGAATTCAAAAAAGTTATTGATATTATTTTTATCATCTTCAAAGCATTGCAATTTGAAGATTATACTGCGCAAATTTCGTTGCGCGACTCCAATAAACCTGAGAAATACATCGGTTCGCCCGAAACCTGGGACAAAGCAGAGCAGGCTATTGTTGAAGCATGCCAGGAAAAAGGGTTGAAGACAGTCACCGTATTGGGCGAAGCGGCATTCTACGGGCCGAAACTCGATTTCATGATTAAAGATGCTTTGGGTAGAAGTTGGCAGTTGGGCACCATTCAGGTGGATTACAATTTACCTGAACGGTTTAAATTAGAGTACATTGGCGCTGACGACAACCGTCATCGCCCGGTGATGATACACCGTGCGCCATTTGGTTCAATGGAGCGTTTTGTAGCCGTTTTGATCGAACATACGGCAGGAAAGTTTCCGCTGTGGCTTACCCCTGATCAAGTCGTCGTTTTACCGATTAGTGAAAAGTATAATGATTATGCAAAAAAAGTTTCAGATTTTCTAAATATTTCCGATATTCGCACCGTCGTTGACGAACGTAATGAGAAGATAGGTAGGAAGATACGTGATAACGAATTGAAGCGTATCCCTTATTTGTTGATTGTTGGCGAGAATGAAACCGAAAGCGAAACCGTTTCGGTACGCCGCCAGGGAGAAGGCGACAAAGGTGTTATGAAGACCGGCGATTTTGCCGATTTAGTTTCAAATGAAGTAAGAGAGCAGCTTTCAGGATTGTATAACTAACGAAGGAGGAATTTAAAATAGCAATTAAAAAACGAGGACCCAGAAGAAATTACCAGCCCCGGGTGGAGTTGGAACCTCAACATCGATTAAACCATAAAATTAGAGTGCCGCAAGTTAGGTTAGTAGGGGACAATATACCGGAGCCTGGTATTTTTGCTTTGCGCGACGCTCTTAAGCTTGCCGAAGAATTGGAATTGGATTTAGTGGAAATTTCACCAAAAGCCGAACCTCCCGTTTGTAAAATTATTGATTACTCCAAGTTTCTTTATCAACAAAAGAAGAAACAAAAGGAGATGAAAGCAAAAACAGTTAAAGTGGTGATAAAAGAAATCCGGTTTGGACCACAAACCGACGAGCACGACTTTAACTTTAAACTTCGCCATGCCGAGAAATTCCTGCAAGAAGGGGCCAAAGTAAAAGCCTTTGTGTTTTTTAAAGGACGTTCGATTCTTTTTAAGGAGCAGGGCGAAATTTTATTACTAAAACTGGCCACTGCTTTGGAAGATTTAGGCGCAGTGGAGCAATTGCCAAAGCTTGAAGGCAAACGTATGACAATGTATATTTCACCAAAAAAGAAATAATAGAGTTCTTTGATCACATTTTAATTAAGTAGGATTATGCCAAAAATGAAGACAAATTCCGGCGCTAAAAAACGTTTTAGATTGACCGGAACTGGAAAAATTAAAAGGAAACATGCCTACAAAAGCCACATTTTGACTAAAAAAAGTAAAAAACGTAAACGTAACTTAACTTATTGGACTTTAATTGATAAGACCAATGAGAGTAACGTAAAGCTTTTGTTGTGTATGAAATAAATCCATTTAAAAGGTAAAAAAGAGTTATTAACCAGATAATTGAGCATTAAAGTGTCCCGAGAAATCGGGGTCGCCGATTATCAAAAAAAGTAAAAGTATGCCAAGAAGTGTAAATCATGTAGCATCACGGGCCCGAAGGAAAAATTTGCTGAAAAAAACGAAAGGTTATTTCGGTTCCCGTAAAAATGTCTGGACGGTTGCAAAAAATACCTGGGAAAAAGGCCAGCAGTATGCCTACCGCGACAGGAAAGTAAAGAAAAGAACATTCCGTGCATTGTGGATTCAGCGTATTAACGCTGCTACACGTTTGGAAGGAATGTCGTATTCACAATTCATGGGATTGTTGAAAAAGAACGAGATAGAAATCAACAGGAAAGTTTTGGCCGATTTGGCTATGAACCAGCCTGAAGCGTTTAAAGCAATCGTTGATAAAGTAAAATAAAGAAACTATTGTTTTGGTGAAATAGTAAAGCCCGGTTCGTCTGTTGACGGATCGGGTTTTTTTGTATGTCGGGCATGGTAATAGTCTGGCGAGGTGCAAGTCCTCGTGCGCGCCGAGTTGATAGGAAGCGTTAGCGATTGGCAAGGGTGTTGTGGGCGACCACAAATTTGAAAGAAGCCATTAGCAAAATTGATGTATTGACGGACAGAAACCTGATATAAGGCTTAATTGGTAGGGTAACCGAGCAATGGATTGGGAACGCCCAAATATCAACCGTAATACCATAAAGTAAATCAGGCAATACACAACGAAAGATTTTTATCTTATCCCGAGAGATCTTATAAACTGTTGCAACAGCGACAAACCGAGCGGCAACAATCGGCGAAAGTTTATAAGAAGTCAGCAGCGGTCATAGTAGCGGTGTTCGGGCAACACAAAGCGAAGGACTAAATCAGTTAATATAAGGAGCAGTCAGTAAGAACTTTTATTTATGGAGCATCGGCAAGTAATAGCATATCAGCAAGATTTGTTCATTGAGCAAAAACAGAATGCTATTTGCCAGTCAGACCCTTGTGCGGACGTACACCAAGCAAAAGCAGGACAGGCGAAGCAAATAAATAAAGAGAAACAACAAGGACGAGCCTTAACAGAGAATTTGATGACCATAGTTTGTTCATCACAAAACCTAAAACAAGCCTACACACAAGTAAAAAGGAACAAAGGCGTAGCAGGAATAGACCAACTGCCAACAGATAAGTTTGCAGCATGGTTTGTTGAAAAAGGCGAGTTGTTAATAAAAGACTTGCTTCAAGGTAATTATCAACCCCAAGCGGTTAAACAGGTTGAAATACCTAAACCCAAAGGGGGAATACGCAAGCTTGGTATCCCAACCGTAACGGACAGGATAATCCAACAGGCTATCGCCCAGGTATTAAGCCCGATTTATGAGCGTGAATTCTCAGGTCAAAGTTACGGATTTCGCCCACGGCGTAATGCCCAAATGGCATTGCAACAGGCAAGCGAATATGTAACAGAAGGAAGAAAAGTGGTTGTTGATATGGATATGAAAAGTTTCTTTGATGAAGTAAACCATGACCGTTTAATGTACCAATTATCGACAAAAATAGAGGATAAGACTCTGTTGCGATTGATAAGGAAGTACTTGCAAAGTGGTATTTTATCAGGTGGTTTAATATCCCAACGCCTAAAAGGAACACCACAAGGTAGTCCCTTATCTCCCTTGTTATCTAATATTGTGTTAGACGAATTAGATAAAGAACTTGAAAATAGAGGGCATTGTTTTGTTCGCTATGCCGATGATTTTAGCATTTATGTACGAAGCCAGAAAGCAGGCGAAAGAGTTAAGCAATCCGTCAGCACGTTTATTACCAACAAATTAAAGCTCAAGTTAAACGAAGAAAAGAGCGTGGTTTGTGAAGTGGATAAAACTGTATTGCTGGGGCATACCATTTTAAAGAGTGGTGATTTAATCATTGCAAAAGATAACGTAGAACGCTTTAAAAACGCTATTCGAAAGGTTACAAAACGAAATAGGGGTGTTAGCTTTGAGCAAGTTATTTCAGAATTAAACCCAAAGCTGCGAGGTTGGTTTGAATATTTCAAACATACTAAAAGCAAAAGTTTATTTCGAGAATTAGATGCCTGGATACGTAGGAAATTGCGATGTTTCAGGATAAAGCAAACCAAACGAACGATAGGGTTAGTCCGCTTCTTGAAGAAACAAGGAGTGGTAACCTACCAATCGTGGATTATTGCTTTGTCGGGTGTGGGGTGGTGGCGAAAGTCGGCAGCTCCACAAATACACCAAGCAATGGGCAACTTCTGGTTTAGAGAACAAAACTTATTTAATTTGTCATTAAATTTTGAAAAGTTAAACTATTAACTGAAACCGCCACGTGCGAGAGCATGCGTGGTGGTGTGAGAGGGCGGGGGAGTAATCCCCCTACCTACTCGATTTAATTGGTTGATAATATGCTGCTAAAACCTGTATCCGGGTGAAAGCCCGCATCCAATATTCTTTAACGGGCTTTTTGCTGTTTGAAGAATCATCAGGATAAATATTCAGCAGCAAAGCAACATCCTATTTTCTAATTGCTTTTCCGCTTAGAATAGGATTAT
>CAJDXF010000032.1_pt1 | contig 12745 bp, 7 predicted proteins | sample 7391791 | NCBI WGS metagenome assembly CAJDXF01 (sample SAMEA7055712, study PRJEB34461) | soil metagenome | biome: terrestrial ecosystem; feature: Peninsula; material: soil | place: Antarctica | collected 2016 | reverse complement strand
ATTTTTCTAATGCCTTTATCGATTTCAATTTTGTGGTGCCAGCCCAACGAATGCAGTTTAGTCACATTGGTGAGTTTGCGCATGGTTCCGTCGGGTTTTGAAGTGTTAAAAACAAGATCACCTTTAAATTTAATAATTTTCTTTATTTTTTCGGCTAAGTGTTTGATACTGATTTCTTTCCCGGTTCCAATGTTGATATGGGTGTTCCGAATTTCTGAATGCTGGTTGCCGATTGTTTGGTTTTGGTTAACAACATCTTTAAAATCAATATTCTCCATAAGATAAACACATGCATCGGCCATTTCTTCGCTCCAAAGAAATTCGCGCATCGGTGCTCCTGAGCCCCAAATCTCGACCGCTCCGTTTTTGTTTTTCGATGGGGGAGTGATGCCATACTTTCCCAACACCTTCAGAATACTCTCTTTGTCTTTTTTACCATCCACACCTTCCACCGGACGTTTGTTAAGATCCGCAGTCACCGCTTCCCAATTATTATCTTCGAGACATTTACCCAGGTAAATTTTCCTTAATAATGCAGGCAGAACGTGTGATTTTTCGAGATCAAAATTGTCGTTGGGACCATATAAGTTAGTGGGCATCACCGAAATAAAATTTGTACTGTATTGGATGTTGTAGCTTGGTTCGTTGGTATATTCCAGGGGCGATGTGAGTAGTGAATCTTCGGGCATGGGTTGAGGTGCTTCTTTTGGGTAAATACAGGTACTTCCCAAGAATAGTAGTTTTTTTACTTCGTATTTCCAGGCGTTGTGAATAACATTGTTTTGGATAGTTAGGTTTTCGTAAATAAACTCGCCACGATAGGTATTGTTGGCCACAATGCCGCCAACCTTTGCAGCAGCTAAAAACACATATTCGGGCTGCTCTTGTTCAAAAAACTGCGCGGTAGCTTTTTGATCCATTAAATCCAACTCCTGAAGGGTTTTTCCAATCAAATTAGTATAGCCCTTACTCTCCAAATTTTTCCACAATGCCGATCCCACCAAACCCAGATGTCCGGCAACGTATATTTTACTGTCTTTTTTCATTGTTCATTGTTTATATCCATAGATTCTCACGATACTTTCTCATCCGCGAATTTCTCGAATTTTCACGAATTTCTGTAGCCTTTTTTCTTTTCGCATAAATTCGCATAATTCGCGGACAAATCATAGTCAAAAATTATTCAAAATAATTCAACGTACGGTATCCGCCTTCGGTGAGATAGGCGTCTTTTTTCATCAACTTGATGTCGGATTGAATCATGTCTTTTATGAGTGCCTTCAAATCGTAGCGCGGTTCCCAACCGAGTTGTTTTTTTGCTTTAGTAGAATCGCCAATTAAAAGTTCTACTTCGGTAGGTCTAAAGTATTGAGGATCAACGGAAACTATGGCTTCACCTTCAGATGAAGCGGATACCTTTGCATTAATATTTGACAAATATTTTTCACCCACTTTTTCAATAAATAATTTCTTGTCAACGGCAATAATATGTCCTTTTTCGTCCGCACCTTCGCCTGTAAATTCGATTTGAATTCCTATTTCTTCGGCTGCTAACTTCACAAAATCGCGGATAGTTGTTGTAATTCCAGTGGCGATTACATAGTCATCAGGTTTTTCCTGCTGAAGAATAAGATACATGGCTTTGATGTAATCTTTGGCATGTCCCCAGTCGCGCCGTGAAGATAGGTTTCCAAGGAAAATTGCATCCTGCATTCCTAATGCAATTCGGGCAATGGCCCGCGTTATTTTACGGGTCACGAAGGTTTCACCGCGGATGGGCGATTCATGGTTAAACAAGATGCCATTGCTGGCATGAAGATTATAGGCTTCACGGTAGTTAACGGTTATCCAATAGGCGTAAAGTTTTGCCACAGCATAAGGGGAACGTGGATAAAATGGCGTTTTTTCACTTTGAGGAACCTCCTGAACCAACCCATAAAGTTCCGAAGTAGAGGCCTGATAAATCCTCGATTTATTGGTAAGTCCCAGTAAACGAACTGCTTCCAGAATACGCAACATCCCAATACCATCGGCATTGGCTGTATATTCGGGCGTGTCGAAACTTACTTTGACATGGCTCATGGCTGCAAGGTTATAAATTTCATGAGGTTGCGTTTCCTGGATGATACGCGTCAGGTTCATACTATCTGTTAGGTCGCCGTAATGCAATATTAAGTTCCGGTTGTCCACATGCGGATCCTGATAAAGGTGATGATACGCTCAGTATTAAACATCGAAGCACGACGTTTGATGCCGTGTACTTTGTATCCTTTTTTAATAAGGTATTCGGCGAGATAAGCGCCATCCTGACCAGTGATCCCGGTAATTAATGCAGTTTTTTGTGCCATGCTGATTGTGTTAAGTTAATTCTTAAAGTATTGACAAAGTTATTTAAATCGATTACAGTACGCGCAAGATTTGTTGGAAATTGCTAAGTCGATTGCTTAAACATTTTACTGCGTGAAAGGTTTTATTAAATATGATTGTCCTATAATTGATATTGTCCTATAATTGATATTATGATAAATAATATATTGTAAGAAAAAGGAGAGGCGTTCTCTCCTAAATTCCTGATTGAAATATTATTCTCCTAACTTTTCGATTACTGCATTATACTTATCCATTTGTTTCATTCGGTAGTACAAGTTTTTCAGTGATTCCAAAGTCATTTTGTCCTCGGCTTTTATTTCGTGACACTTTTCCATATAAGGTAATGCTTTTTCAAACCAGATATCTGCTTTTGCAGATTCTGCTAAATACCTGGCATTGTCGTTAGCAGGTACTTCTTTGGCAGTTTCCATTTGTTTAACCCCTTTGTTGTAATACAACGCACCTAAATTGTAATATGCGTCGAAAAATTCCGGATCAACTCCGATGGCTTTTGTGTAGGTTTCGATGGCCTTATCTTCGTTATTCAATTTTTCGTATAAAGCTCCCTGGGCAAACAGATAACGAGGAACTGTGGGATCACGTTCTATTGCCATTTCCAAATATCTCATTGCTTCGTCCGATTTGTTCAAATCCATATAAATTTGAATCATACTTTCCAAAATGAGATTATCATCAGGATATTTCTCAAAACCTTCTTTTAATGCATTTAATGCCCCAACTGTATCTAGTTTCGCCTGATATGCCTGTGCTACAAGACTATAAGAGCGCGCACCGCTATATCCATGTTTTGCTGATTCGCTGTAATATTTAATGGCTTTGTCGTAGTCTTGCGCATTAAATGCAGCCAAGCCGGTATTGAAAATAATTACGGTATCAATGGCACCTGGATTATCAGCTTTCACAATGTCAATATCTTGAATATCAAGTATTTGCTCAAATGACCTTGTTGCTAACGTGTAATCTTCGTCCTGAAAAGCTTTAACGGCTTGGTTGGTCAGATCGTTAGTAAGCAGCGTTAATTGTATTTTAACACTATTCTTATTCCGTCCTTTCGAGTCAAGTTCCAGGGCCTTTTTATACGAATTAAGTGCCTCGGTTAGCGGATCGCTACTAAGGCTTTTTACTTTTTCGTCTTTCGATTGGGCAATAGCCTGGAAAATTGCACCTCTCACCTCCCATGTTTTTGGCCAAGGTATTGATTTTTCGGCTTTGTCATTTGACGGATCAATCGCCTCTTCTATGGCTGCTAAAGCCTCACCTATTTTACCTGCATCTTTCAAATTTTCTGCACTTGTTACTTTTCCTTTTTGGGCAAATGTTACCGAAAAGGCAAATAATAAGGACAGTAGGATAATCGCTTTTTTCATGTTTTATTATTTTAAATTATGAAACAAAAATATATGATTTAAACTTTATTTCAAATATGATTTACAAACTTCAACTATTTATTCCGATTCTAAGTTATTTTCTTCATTATCAATCTCATCAATTTGATTTTGATCGTCCTGATCTTCCATATTTTCTTCGGCTTCCGATTCCGTGTCGTCAATATTTACGCGTGCAACCGATGCAATCCGGTCGTCTCCCCTAAGGTTGATAACCCTAACTCCTTGTGTTGCCCTGCCGAGTATCGAAATCGTGTTTACGGCTAAGCGGATAGTTAATCCATTTTCAGTAATGATCATCAAGTCATCGTCATCAAATACACTTTTCATAGCAATTAATTTGCCTGTTTTTTCGGTAATATTAATGGTTTTAACTCCTTTCCCACCTCTATTGGTAATTCGATAAGCATCAATTTTAGAACGTTTACCATAACCGTTTTCTGAAATCACCAAAATATCTTCGTTCTCATCATTTACACAAACCATGCCAATTACCTCATCTTGCTCATTACCAAGTCTTATCCCTCGAACTCCTGCTGCTGTACGTCCAATGGCCCGCACAATACCCTCGTTAAAGCGGATGGCTTTCCCTGAGCGCACGGCCAGCATAATTTCGCTTTTACCGTCTGTTAAACGTGCTTCGAGCAGTTTGTCACCGTCTTTAATCGTTATGGCGTTTACCCCATTTGTTCTGGGGCGGGAATATGCTTCGAGCCTGGTTTTCTTAATAATACCTTTTTTTGTTGCAAGGATGATATAGTTGTTGTTGATAAACTCTTTGTCTGTTAAGGTTTTAACGTTGATAAACGTTAGCACTTTGTCGTCGGGCTCAATATTGAGAACATTTTGGATGGCCCTGCCTTTTGAGGTTCTACTACCTTCGGGAATTTCATATACTTTCAGCCAAAAGCATTTTCCTTTTTCGGTAAAAAGCAACAAGGTATTGTGCATTGATGCCACAAAAATATGCTCCAGGAAGTCTTCATCGCGCGTATTGCTGCCCTTGGAGCCTACCCCTCCCCTTCCCTGCGTCCTAAATTCGGAAAGCGGGGTTCTTTTTATGTATCCCAAATGCGAAATGGTGATTACCATATCTTCGTCGGCATAAAAATCTTCAGGATTGAATTCCTCGGCGTTTGGAACTACCTCCGAGCGGCGTGCATCGCCAAATTTATCCTTGATTTCAATTAGTTCATCTTTAATAATTTGCATCCGGAGGATTTCATCACCCAGTATATTTTTAAAATGTTCAATTTGACTTAAGATGTCTTCGTATTCTTTCCGGAGCTTATCCTGTTCAAGGCCAGTGAGTTGTCTTAACCTCATTTCAACAATCGCACGGGCTTGCAAATCGCTCAGTTCAAATCGTTTAATCAGTCCTTCGCGTGCTTCGTCGGGAGTAGCAGAAGCCCGGATTATTGCAATTACTTCATCGATATTATCGCTGGCAATAATCAATCCTTCGAGGATATGAGCTCTTTTTTCGGCCTGTTCGAGTTCGAAACGGGTGCGGCGTATAACCACCTCATGACGGTGATCAACAAAATGCCGGATAAGATCTTTCAAGTTCAGCATTTGCGGCCTCCCTTTCACTAACGCGATATTATTTACGCTGAAGGACGTTTGCAGTGCGGTATATTTGTAAAGTTGATTTAACACCACGTTGCTCATCGCATCGCGTTTTATGTCGTAAACCACCCGCATGCCGTCTCTGTCCGACTCGTCGTTTACATTTGAAATTCCTTCGATTTTCTTTTCGTTAACAAGATCGGCAGTTTTTTGAATCATTTCTGCCCGGTTAACTAAATACGGAATTTCAGTAACAACTATTTTCTCTCTTCCATTTTCGTTTTCAATATGTGCTTTGGCACGAATTACAATCCGCCCTCTTCCGGTTTCGAAAGCATCAATAACCCCTTGATAGCCATAGATTATGCCACCGGTGGGAAAGTCGGGTGCTATAATTATTTTTATTAGGTCCTGAATACTTATGTCGTTATCTTCAATGTAGGCAATGATAGCCAATATGGTATCCGTTAAATTGTGTGGCGGCATGTTGGTTGCCATCCCTACGGCAATGCCGGATGCTCCGTTGACCAATAATTGCGGTATACGTGTAGGTAAAACGGTGGGTTCGGTAAGCGACTCATCGAAATTGGGCTGAAAATCAACCGTATTTTTATCCAGGTCTGCTAAGGTTTGCTCGGCAATTTTAGCCATGCGTGCCTCTGTGTATCGCATTGCTGCGGGGCTGTCGCCATCAACCGAGCCGAAGTTGCCTTGTCCGTCAATCATAGGATAACGCAGCGACCATACTTGTGCCATGCGCACCATGGCAAAGTAAACCGAAGTATCACCGTGTGGATGATATTTTCCCAGAACTTCTCCAACAATTCTTGCCGACTTTTTATAAGGACGGTTAGAAAACATACCCAAATCGTGCATCCCGTATAAAACCCGGCGATGAACCGGCTTTAAACCATCGCGCACATCAGGCAATGCACGCGAAACTATTACCGACATGGAATAATCAATGTAAGCAGATTTCATCTGCTCTTCTATGTTTACCTTTATAATTCTTTCACCATCAATCATTTATATTTATTTTTAAGTGGAAATCTTAGTTTTTAAAAAAGACCTACAAAAATAGCAAAATGATCTGTCAAAAGGGCATTTTGCGTTGGGATTTAACATCCGCGTAACGCGAAGATATTAACATCTAATCTGTCAATAATTCAGCATCTTAAATGAATATTTGATAACTTGGCGTGTTTCATGAACAAACAATGTCGATTTTTGAGTATTTTAGTGGTTTATAATTTAGGAATAATTATTGTACTAATACGAAGCGAATTTTGAAATAGAAATAAATATGGACTCACAATTTTCACCAAGAATTAAAGATATAATAGGATACAGCAGAGAAGAAGCGATCCGGGTAGGCAATGAATATATTGGTCCGGAACATCTTTTTCTCGGGATTTTGAGGGATGGAGAAGGAGTTGCAACCGACATTCTGGAAAGCCTCGGTGCTGTGCTTTTGGAAATTAAAGAACAGCTTGAAAAGAAAATAAGAACGGATAAGAATATCAATCCGAAAGCAGATATTCTGATGCTTAAGTCAGCAGAGAAAACCTTAAAACTTGTTTATCTTGAAGCACGTTCATTCAAAAGCAAGACCATCAATAGCGGTCACCTTCTGCTTGCCCTGCTTAAAGATGAAGAAAGTAGCGTTACGCAGTTACTGACAGAACTAGGTATTAATTATCAGCTTGTAAGAATGCAATTGCAAGAGTATAAGGAAGTGGAGGCAAAATCGGATTTTCCAGAGGGAGATGACGACGATCCTTCCGAAGGTTTTTCCAGAGGGCCGTCAGGGCCAATGGGACAGAAAAAAGGTGCACCTACAAAATCCGACACTCCTGTTTTGGACAATTTTGGCATAGATATTACCAAGTTGGCGGAAGATAACAGTCTCGACCCAATTGTGGGGCGCGAACGGGAAATAGAACGCCTGGCTCAGATTTTAAGCCGGAGAAAAAAGAATAACCCAATTTTAATTGGCGAACCTGGTGTAGGTAAATCTGCCATTGCAGAAGGTTTAGCCTTGCGAATTGTCAACAAAACGGTTTCCAGAATTCTTTTTGACAAGCGTGTGGTAAGCCTGGACATTGCCTCAATTGTTGCCGGCACAAAATATCGCGGACAATTTGAAGAAAGGATGAAAGCCATTTTAAATGAATTGGCCAAAGTAAATAATGTAATTTTATTCATTGACGAAATCCATACTATCGTTGGTGCAGGTGGAGCTACAGGATCACTGGATGCAGCCAATATGCTGAAACCGGCGTTGGCGCGCGGTGATATTCAATGTATCGGTGCTACTACCCTGGACGAATACCGTCAGCACATCGAAAAAGACGGTGCTTTGGAAAGAAGGTTTCAAAAAATAATGGTTGACCCAACTTCGGTTGACGAAACTATTGAGATATTGAACAACATCAAAGAACGTTACGAGGATCACCATAATGTGGTTTATACGCCGGAAGCCATTGAGGCGTGTGTAAAACTTACCGCCCGTTATATCACCGACCGGTTTTTGCCCGACAAAGCCATTGATGCTCTAGATGAAGTTGGTTCACGTGTGCACATTGCAAACATAAATGTGCCCGAAAACATTGTGAAACTGGAGGAAAAGATTGAGAAAATAAAAGAAGAAAAAATTACAGCGGTAAAAAGTCAAAAATTTGAACTTGCGGCAAATTATCGCGACAAAGAAAAGAATCTCCTTCAACAACTCGAGACGGAGAAAGAAACCTGGGAAAAAGAACTGGTTAATCACAGGGAGACCGTTGATGAGCATAAAGTTGCCGAAGTTGTGTCAATGATGTCAGGGGTTCCGGTTCAGCGTATTGCTCAGGCGGAAGGAAAACGTTTAATGAACATGGCAAACGATTTAAAGGAAAAGGTAATTGGGCAGGAAGAAGCCATTACCAAAATAGTAAAAGCCATTCAGCGAAACCGTGCGGGATTGAAAGATCCGAACCGCCCGATTGGATCGTTCATCTTTTTGGGACCTACCGGGGTGGGAAAAACCCAATTGGCAAAAGTCTTGGCGACCTATCTTTTCGACAGTCTGGATTCCTTGATCCGGATCGACATGAGCGAATATATGGAGAAATTTTCGGTGTCGAGAATAGTTGGTGCACCTCCCGGATATGTGGGTTACGAAGAAGGTGGTCAACTTACCGAGAAAGTGCGCCGCAAACCCTATTCAGTAGTTCTCTTGGATGAAATTGAAAAAGCACACCCGGATATTTTCCATCTGCTTTTACAGTTGCTCGACGAAGGCCGCTTAACTGACAGTTTGGGACGAAATATAGATTTTAAAAATACCATTATCATCATGACCTCCAACATTGGTTCGCGGCAGCTTACAGACTTTGGTCAGGGCGTTGGATTCAACACCAATAAAACTCCGGAGAGTGAAAATGAACAAGCCAAGTATATTATACAAAAAGCTCTTAAAAAAGCATTCGCACCTGAATTTCTAAACCGAATTGATGATGTAGTGATGTTCAATCAACTGAGTAAGAAGCAAATAGGACAAATCATCGATATAGAAATTCAAGATCTTTATAAACGTGTAGAATCATTGAATTACAAGCTTAAAATATCGCCTGCCGCCAAAGATTTTATTGCTGAAAAAGGTTACGATCCGCAATTTGGGGCAAGACCACTAAAAAGAGCTATTCAGAAATACCTGGAAGACGAAATGGCGGAAATCATCATAAAAGCTTCAATAAGCGAAGGCGACACGATTTCTGTAGGCTTCGACAAAAAGAATGATAAGCTTCAAATGCGAATTTTAAGCAGTAAAAAGGAGTTTATGAATTAGAGAATTAGAAGAAAGATAATTAGTTTTTAAAAAAGCCTGATGCAATGTCAGGCTTTTTTTGTGCCATTATATTTAATTGCCAGGATAGTAATATCATCCACCGGTTTGGTTGTCATTTTGAATTTGTCCAGTTCTTTTTCAATGTGCCCGACTACTATTTTCGGTTTCTCATTTGCGCAGGTTACTAATTTTTCTAACAAGTTAGTATAGCCAAATAATTGTTTCTCTTCATTTTGTATGTCGGTGACACCATCTGTATATAAAAAAATAGTATCGTTCTTTTCCAGTAATATTTTTGAATTTTTGTATGCTTTGTTTGGATATAATCCCAGCGGCATTCCATGGGATTGACCTAACTCAACCTCTTCCCCGTTAGCCTTCAAAATTATGGTCGTAGTGTGGGCTGCATTACAATATCGCAGTACTCCCTTTCTCAGGTTCAACACGCCAACAAATAAGGTAAGAAAAAACTGGTGTTCGTTGGCGGTGTATAATTCATTATTTACATTATTAACCACAGTTGCAGGGTTCTTGAATTTGGCATGTTTCCGAATTAAAGTTTGAGCTACGGTCATGTAGAAAGCGGCAGGAACACCGCTGCCCGAAACATCGCCAATTGTAAAAAACAAATTCTCTTCATCAAGGAGAAAGAAGTCGAATAAATCGCCGCTTATAATCCTCGAAGGTTTATAAATTGCATATACATCTATGTCTTCCCGCTCATCGAATACCGAAAAATCGGTATTGATTAAGCCTTTTTGAATTTCAGAAGCCTCTAGTAAATCTTGCATTTGTTTATGGTTCACCTTTTCCACCTGGTGCTGTGAAACTTTAAATTTATCATGCCACTTTTTTAAAGCATCCAAGCTCGAGGATACCTGCTGTATTTCGTCGGAAGTATTTGACTCAATTTCTTTACCAAACAAACTGAAGTTTTGAAGTTGGCTGGTAATCGTGCTCAGCGGTTGAATCATCTTATTGGAGATGTAGCTAATAATAAAAAACGTTATGAGAATACCTATAACCGAAAAGAAAAGCATGCGTAGTACCAGGATGTAAAGCGGAGCGAAAAGCTCATTGTAAGGCATGATAAAAACTAAAATCCACTCTGTTTCACTTAGCGGAGTATAATAGACCCAGCTTTTCTTTCCATTCAAATATTTAGGATATGCAACCGTTGTACCTGATTGTCCACTTCTTAATATCTCCGCGAAGTTTGTACGCCTTGGGTTATATTGATTTTTTGAAAGGGTTAAAAGATTCTGATTAAAAATTAATTCCTTGTTTGGATGAGTTAAATAGGTACCGTCCTTTGCAATCAAAAACGCGTATCCCTCTTTACCTATCTTCAACTGGTTAATGTCACTGTTTAAATTAGATAACGAAACTTCACCGAAAACTTGTCCGATTTTAATAGTAAGATTCGAATTTTCTTCTCTATATATTGGTACATAGTACGCAACCGCTTTTGTTTTGCTTTTCCCACATTCAAAAACTTCTGTCCATCCCTCGGCATTGCCTTGAGGTATATTTTCGTAAATCGCTTCCTCCACAGCACAATGCCTGATGCGTTGATTTGCTTTTTGGATGTCGATAGAATCTTCATCTTCGCGGATGGCAAAAAGAAAATGATTTTCTAAGTCGGGAATACTATCGTTGATGTGAATGTGGATGGCATTGATGAAAGGATACCTTTTCATCATCGATGAAACCAGCACTTCCATGCTATTGTTTTGAGCAAAGTACATGATCTGTCCGGATATGTTTGAGGTGATTTCCCTTGTTGCAACGAGTTGACGTTCAATCAGGCCAATAGATTCAGAACTGAGTTCTTCTGCCTGATCTTCCAGACTGTTTTTTACAATATTCGTGTTAAAAAAAAAGGTTATAGTAATAAATACAATAAATACCGCTATTACTGCAAGAGATATGTAAATACTTAGGCGATAAGCAATTGATTTATTTAACATTCAGCTAAAAGTGATTAATTAATTTTCCTCTCAAATGAAATACAATTTAGGCAATATTCCTGATATTGTGCAAAATTATTTTGTTAGGAATTTAGATGGTTTCGTAAAAAAGGCCGTCTAAAAAATTTAGACAGCCTGTATATGGGATAGATAGTATTCTTATTTTATGTATTCATAGCCCCGCAAACAGTAATTACCTGTCCGCTGACATACGAAGATAAATCGGATGCAAGGAATGCAGCCACACCTGCAACTTCTTCAGGCGTTCCACCACGTCTTAACGGAATAGAGGCTTCCCATGCTTTGCGGGCATCGTCAGGAATTTTAGCAGTCATTTCGGTGATTATAAAGCCTGGCGCAATGGCGTTAGACCGGATTCCACGAGAACCAAGTTCCTTAGCAATCGATTTGGTAAAACCAATAATTCCAGCTTTCGATGCTGAATAGTTGGCTTGTCCGGCATTTCCGCTAACCCCAACTACGGAGCTTAAATTTATGATGGAGCCGGAACGCTGTTTCAACATGGTTTTTTGCACGGCTTTCGTAAAATTGAATACCGATTTTAAGTTTACGTTGATTACGGCATCCCACTGTTCTTCGGTCATCCGCATCAGGAGCGTGTCTTTTGTGATTCCGGCGTTGTTAACCAAAACATCCACTTTTCCGAAATCATTTACAATTTCGTTTACCACGCGGTCGGTATCCCCGAAGTTCGAGGCATCCGAAGCATAGCCTTTTGCAGTAACACCAAGGGCCTTCAGTTCCGATTCGGTTGTTTTCATATTGTCATCTTCAAAAAGATCGGTAAAGGCGACGTTGCAACCCTCCTGAGCAAATTTGATGGCAATTGCCTTGCCTATACCACGCGATGCGCCGGTTATGACAGCAGTTTTTCCTTCCAATAACTTCATCTCATTATAATTGTTAATTGTTATTTGTATTCGATGTAACTCCCATGAAAATTAGAATTGTATTTCCGGGTGAAAAATTTATTCATGGTCGTTTCATGATCTGTATATTTTACGCTGTGCAAATATAAAAAAAGAACATCAAAAAAGTTCCCTGGCAATTTTAGTCATCATTTCTCCTGCTTTTCCCTGCAAAAATATATCGGTTGTGTGACTTGTAAAGCTGGATCGTTCGGGATTGATTTCAACGATTACAGCTCCATGTTGCTTGGCAGTTTGCGGCACATACGACGCTGGGGTAACTTCTCCCGTTGAACCAATAACAATGCACACTTCGGCTTTTTCCGCGTCTTCAAATGATTTTCTATATGCATCTTGAGGAATTCCTTCGCCAAAAAATATAAAGTCGGGTTTTAGTATCTCGCCGTCATTCACACATCTTGGCGGAATATTTTTAAAATCAAATTCATTGGCTGAATAGGTTTTTCCACATTTTAAGCAAATCAGTTTTTTTGAATTCCCGTGGAATTCGTGCACTACCCTATTCCCGGCTTCATAATGTAAATTATCAATGTTTTGTGTAACAATTGATTTCAACATACCCTTTTGCTCCATTTGCGCCAGAACCTTGTGTGCGTCGTTGGGTTGGGCATCAGCAAAAAAATCATAAAATATTTCGCGGATAGCAAACCA
>CAJDXF010000020.1_pt1 | contig 12867 bp, 8 predicted proteins | sample 7391791 | NCBI WGS metagenome assembly CAJDXF01 (sample SAMEA7055712, study PRJEB34461) | soil metagenome | biome: terrestrial ecosystem; feature: Peninsula; material: soil | place: Antarctica | collected 2016 | reverse complement strand
CGGCTACGGACAAAACGGAAGCAAGGCAAACTGACTTCAGGGCTGCAAGTACAGTGGACATGCCCCAAAACAAAACGTTAAAGGGTATGGTAACCGGAACCGATGGGGCAGCAATCCCCGGTGCTACGATTTTGGTGAAAGGCACAACAATTGGGACAATCACCAATTTCGAGGGTGAATATTCATTGGATGTGCCGGGTAATGCTCAAACAATTCTTATTTCGTTTGTCGGCATGGTTTCACAAGAGATTGCCCTTGGCAGCCAAACCGAAATCAATATCGTGCTTCGGGAAGATGTTTTGGGTTTGGAAGAAGTGGTGGTTGTAGGCTATGGAACGCAATACAAGCGGGAAATTTCCGGGTCGATCTCCAATGTGTCAGAAAAAGATTTTAACAAAGGAGTAAGCAGCACCGGTGTTGACCTGTTAAAAGGTAAAGTGGCCGGATTGACCATCACTAATGGAAGCGGTGACATTACCAAAGGGCAGACCATCCGCCTGCGTGGTACTTCGTCGCTCACCGGAAGTAGTCAGCCCTTTATCGTTATCGACGGGGTGCCTGGGATGAATCTAAATTCTGTTGCACCGCAGGACATCGAATCGATCAGTGTTTTAAAGGATGCTGCTTCGGCCGCTATTTACGGTTCACGTTCGGCAAGCGGGGTAATCCTCATCACCACAAAAAAAGGTACAAAGACTAAAAACCGTGTAGAATATGACGGATACGTGGCAATCGACAACGTTACCAACATCCCCAATGTGTTAACTGCAGGCGAATGGCGGGATTACACATCGAAGAACGGCATTGACACCAAAGGTCTGGACTTAGGTGCAGAAACCGATTGGTTTGATGAAATTATGCGCACTGGTGTTACACAAAATCACAATGTTGCTCTTTCCGGTGCTGGAGAGAATAACAGCTATCGCGCTTCCATTTCCTACATGGACCAACAAGGGGTAGTGAAAGACAACAATCTGACGCGCTATAACATGAGGATGACTTTCAACCAAAAAGCGCTGGAAGACCGCCTTGATATTTCGGTAACCGGTGCGTTAACGCAACGCGATTACAGCCCTACCGATACCCGCAATTTTATTTTGGCGTACAATATGATTCCGGTAGTGCCGGTAAAAAAAGCCGACGGAACCTGGTTCGACACACAAGAATACGACCAGGGAAACCCTGTGCGGAACATTCAGTTCAACAGCGATTTGTATAAAACCAGTAATTATTACGGAAACGTTAAGGCGAACCTGACAATTGTGGAAGGTTTGGATGCTGGAATCAACCTGCTCAAAGAACGTTCTACTTCGGACAGAAGCCAATACTACGATTCCAATACCGAACGCGGAAGGAACGATTTGGGTTATGCCCGACGCGAAGGATGGACATCGGACAAACAAATGCTGGAAACCACATTAAACTACCGAAAAGAATTTGAATCCAGCGCGTTAACCGCTTTAGCAGGTTATTCGTATGAAGACAACCACTATCAAAATACGGGCGGTCAAAATCGGCAATTCGTTACCAACTTTTTTGAATCCAACAATATAGGTGCAGGCGAAAACCTTCGCGCAGGCGATGTTTGGTCGGGTAAAAATATGAATAAACTTATTTCGTTTTTCGGAAGGGTGAACTACAGCCTCCTGGATAAATATGTTGTTACCGCTTCACTCCGACAAGATGGGTCTTCGAAATTCGGAGCGAACCATCGCTGGGGTACTTTCCCATCGGTTTCGGGAGCCTGGCACGTGAGCGACGAATCGTTTATGAGTGCTTTGGAAAATGTTGACGATTTGAAAATCCGTGTTGGATATGGTGTTTCGGGTAATCAGGACGGTTTGGATCCCTATAAATCAATGGAATTATATGGCACCGCCGGTCAATACTACGACAACGGGAAATGGTACAAAGCGTATCAAATTGCTCAAAATGCCAATCCTAACCTAAAATGGGAAGAAACTTCCATGTTCAACGTTGGTCTCGATTATAGCTTTTGGAATGGCAGATTGAACGGAACGATAGAATACTACGACAAGCAAACCAAAGACTTGTTGTTCACCTATGCCGTGCCGGTACCTCCTTATTTGTATCCATCAATGGTGGCCAACGTAGGAAGTATGTCGAATAAAGGGGTCGAATTATTGATCAACGGCGACATTGTTCGTAAAAAAGATTTTAGATGGAACGCTTCGTTCAATATCGCACACAATAAAAACGAAATCACGAAATTGTCGAACAACGAATTCTCCACCAGCTCCATAAAAACCGGAGATGCATGGATTCGTGGCGGTTCAAGCAATACAACTCACATTGTGGAAGAAGGAAAAGAAGTGGGTACTTTTTACGGCTGGCGCTGTCTGGGTATAGGCGATGACGGCATGTACATTATGGACGATATGGTTGACGGGAAAGCTGGACTCACCGACGAAGATCGCACCGATATCGGTTCTGCTCAGCCCGATTTCACTTATGGTTTTGCCAACATCATTTCCTACAAAAAATGGGAACTCAACTTTTTCTTCCGGGGAGTGCATGGAAACGAATTGCTCAATTTCTCGAAAATGTCTTACGCCACAACACAATGGTTGCCGGGTGCAAACGTATTGTATGACGCTTTAACCATCGGCTTAAAAGATAACCCGAAATATTGCAGCTACTACATTGAAGACGGCTCATTTTTAAAACTCGACAATGCCAGTGTTTCCTACACATTCGACACAAAAAACTACATGGGAATCAGCAATTTGAGGCTTTATGTAACCGGTCAAAACCTATTTACGATTACTAAATATACCGGACTGGACCCTGAAGTTCAAATGTCGGGCCTCGACCCGGGTGTTGAAGGACGTGAATATTATCCAAAATCACGCACTTTCTCCATCGGAGTTAACCTTTCATTTTAATCCACATCATTCAAAAAAAGATAAAACAATGAAAAAGATAAAAATATTCATACTGTTTTCCCTGGCGCTGTTAGTTTCGTTTGTTTACCAGGGATGTACCGACTTAGACGAGGTAGTTTACGATAAACTCCCTGTTGATCAGTTTGGTCAGACCACGGGTGAAATCAATTCGTTGGTTGCACCGATTTACCGCACTTTCAAGCTTGTTTTCCCGGGTGATTATTCGTTGATGAACGAATGCGCATCCGACATGGCAATAACCCCCACCCGAAAAGGTGGTGACTGGTGGGACGGTGGACAGTTTAAAGAATTGCGGCTGCACACCTGGACACCCAATACCAATATGATTGGCATTTACAACGGAACCATGGAACGCATAACCTTGTGCAACAAGATTTACACCATGATAGAGAGTAATCCATCCATCACAAACAAGGAGCAAATATTAGCTGAAATTCGCGGTGTACGTGCTTTTTGGTACTACATGCTGGTAGATTGCTACGGTAATGTGCCGGTAGTGACCGACTTTACCGATACAGAGTTGCCTTCAACCACTCCGCGCAAAGATGTTTATAAATTTGTATTGGATGAGCTGATCGCCATTAAAGACCTTGTTCGCGACGATGTTACCTCGTCGAGCTACGGAAAAGTAACCAAAGGCTTTGTTTACACCATGCTTGCCAAGATGTATCTGAATGCTGAAGTTTGGAACCCCGGTGGCGGCCCCAAATGGCAGGAATGTGCTGATGCCTGCGACAAGGTTATGGCTTTGTCTTATATTATAGAACCCAACTGGAAAGCAAGTTTCGCGGTGCAAAACCAGAATTCAAAAGAAATAATTTTCCCATGTGTGTTTAGTACGAGCGATGGCGGAAACCATATTCACAAACGCACGCTGCATTATTTGGATCCTGTGGCCCTCAATTTGAAAGTGGGTACCTGGAATGGAGTTAGCGCAATGCCGGATTTCATAAAAGCCTATGACCCGGCTGACAAACGAATCAAGTGGTCGTTCTTGTTAGGCGAAATGAAAGACCCGGCTACCGGCAAAGTATTGATCACTGCGCACGGCAGACCGCTGATTCACACCGTTGACATTAAAGTAGAATATAATGTTGATGCTGACGGATGGGGGCAAGTTGAACAGGAAGTTGGCGGACGCTGCAATAAATGGGAGTTTGAAAACGGACTGAACGGCGACATGGAAAATGATTTCGCTATCTTCCGTCTGGCCGATGTTTATTTAATGAAAGCCGAAGCACTGGTTCGCATGAACAAAGAAAACGCCGAAGCAACGCGCCTGGTAAATGAAATTCGTAAAAGGGCTTTCGATGATCCTTCAAAATTATTGGCTGCGGTTACCTTAGACGATGTTTATAAAGAACGTAGATTTGAACTGGCATGGGAAGGTTTCAGTCGCCAGGACATGATTCGCTTTGGTACATTTTTAAACGCAATACCAGGTTGGAAAGCCAAAACACCGGAAAAATGCTTGTTATTCCCGATTCCACAAAAAGCGTTGGATGCCAATGACAAATTGAAACAAAATCCGGGATACTAAAAATCTGTATTAAAAATATGATATTAAAAAAGGCTGTCCAAAAAATTAGGACAGCCTTTTTTATACTGGTTCACATACTGATTAACCCATTTTTCAGAGCGTACTTAATCATATCGGTGGTAGATTGCAGGTTGAGTTTTTCCTGAATATGTTGTTTGTGGGTACCCACCGTTTTAATACTGATGAAAAGCTTTTCTGCAATTTCACGGGTTGTTTTTCCTTCTGCAAATAACTGTAGCACCTCCCTTTCGCGTTCAGAAAGTTTTTCAAAATCATCGGCTCCGCTTAAAGAAGGTTGTAAATAGCCGCTTATCACCAGATTGGCAATGTCGTCGCTCAACGTTTTTTTACCGCTGTACACCGACTTTATGGCTTCCGTAAGCTGTTGATAAGTTGTATTCTTCAACAAATAACCATCGGCACCGGCCCTTAAAATCCCTGTAACATATTGCTTGTCGGAGTGCATGGAAACAGCAATCACTTTCACATCCGGCATTTCTTGTTTAAGCACTTTTGTTGCTTCTATTCCATTCATAACTGGCATTCCTATGTCGATTAGAATAACTTCGGGTGCGAATTGTCTGGCTTTTTCAATGGCATCTTTACCATCTTTTGCCTGTGCAACAACTTCGATATCGGGCGACGAAAGTAAGAGTTTCACCAATCCTTCGCGAAACAATAAGTGGTCGTCGGCAATCAATACTTTAATCTTCATGGGTTTATAATTATTTATTTTTCTATGGGAATTGCTATGGTGGCCTTGGTACCATTTTCAACAACAAGCGTTAAACGCCCTTTCATAGAATCAAGGCGTTCAGTAATACTCATCAGGCCAAATCCTCCGTCACCGTTGAGTTTTGCGTTCATCTGCCTGGAATCGAACCCGATACCATTATCGTGAACCGTGATTAAATAATCGCGTTCATTTTTCCCGATGATTAGTTCTATTTTCGTAGCACTTGCATGTTTAATCACATTTGTCAACAACTCGCTCACCATTCGGTATAAAAATATTTCAAATTCTTTCCGCACCTGTATCAAATGTTCTTCACCTATTATTTTGGTTTTGATGTCCATGCTATCTTCTATCTGGCTTAATTTCCATTTGAATGCCGGGATGAGGCCTAATTCATACAAGATTGGCGGACTAAGATCATAGGTCAAATTCCGCGATTCGGAAATAGCATCGTTTAAAAGTCCTGATGCCTCTTTCCATAATTTTTTCTCCCCGGCAGAAAAATTTGAAGTAGAAATAGAAGAAAGTTTAATGAACGCCAGTGACAAGGTTTGACCTAAACCGTCGTGAAGGTTCTCGGCAATTCTGCGCCTCTCTTTTTCTTCAGCAAGGGTCAACTCCATGTTCATATTTTTGAGCTTTTTTTGGTATTCGCGGATTTGTTCCAGATTTTCATTGAGCCGGATTTCAGCTTTTTTTCGTTTTGTAATGTCGTAGCATACGCCCCGAAGACCCAAAAATTCTGAATCTTCCCCGGCAATTGGAATACAACTTATCGACAACCAAATCGAACGGTCTTCAAGTTGCAACTCCGTTTCATAATCTTTACAACTCAACTCCAACTTGCACGGTTTACCATCTGAATTACCGAAGCCTGAATGGTTTGTCTGGAAGAGCTCTCCACAGCTTTTTTCTCCTATTATGTCGTTTTGCTTTATTCCCAACGTTTTTTCCACCACGGGGCTTACGTAGGTAAAAATTCCCGCTGCGTCCACTTCCCAGTAAAACTCAAGGGCATGTTCCGATATTTGGAGGAATCTTTCTTCGTGCTGCTGGTAATTGCTGGTTTGGTCTTTTATAAAATGTTCCAGATTTTCGTTTCGTTTACGCAGAAGGTCTTCCACTTTTTTAATTCGCAGCACCACATTTAGTTGCGCTATAATTTCACCGCGGCTAAACGGTTTCGAGATAAACGAATCGGCTCCGGCATTTAACCCTTTTATGCGTTCATTGGCATCTACCCCTAAAGCAGAAATCATTATGATAGGTATGTTATGCGTTGTGGGATTATTTTTTAGCACTGCACAAACTTCGTAGCCGTTAATTTCGGGCATTAAAATATCAAGCAAAATAATTTCCGGGAGTTCTTGCTTTGCCAATTCAATGCCTTCTAATCCTGAGAGGGTTTGGATAAATTCAAATTCGGGGTAGTGAATTTTCACAATTTGATGCAAGAGTTCCAGGTTGATCTCATTGTCATCAATAGCCAAGATCTTCTTCATAAGCTCTTCCTTCCGACTGATTTAATAATTTAATAGTTGCGTCCGTTTGTTTTTATTGCAGAAAATACTTCCACAACAAGATTTGCGTGGCCGCAATATACTTAATATTATAAGATTGCACAAAACGATTGTGTGTAATATCAGTACATATTTTTTATCTATAGCTTGTCAATTCTGTAAAACAAGATCGAAAAGCTATTTCAACATCGGATTCCGCTTAGAATTAAATTTCATTCTTTTAAACAGGTCATTCACATTAACAACAGCTATTCGGGATGCTATATCGGAGGCAGCGTACGGAATAATTAGTGTTTCATTAAATATCATCCCTCCGCAGGAATAAATAACATTTGGAACATATCCTTCCCGCTCTTCTTCGTTTGCCGTTAATAACGGTCCTTCCAATCGGGCAATTACTTTGGCAGGATCATTAAGGTCCAGCAATATCGCTCCAATTGCATATTGCCGCATGCTTCCCACACCGTGTGTTAGCACCAGCCATCCTTTATCGGTTTCTATGGGTGAGCCACAATTTCCAATTTGCACAAACTCCCAGGGTTGCTCGGGTTCCTGAATAAGGGTAGCGCTATGCCAGAAATGCAAATTATCAGAGAACATGATGTAATTGTTCTCGCCATCCTGTCGCGATAACATTGCAAATTTGCCATTTACCCTTCTCGGGAAGAGGGCCATTCCTTTGTTTTTCACACCTTCTCCATTCAGGGTAGCAACGTCGAAAGTTTGAAAATCTTTTGTCGCAATCAATTGGGAAAGAATGCTATGTCCGTTAAAGGCAGTATATGTTGCGTAATATTTTACAGTTCCGTTTTCGTGCGTAAATTTAACAAAACGGGCATCTTCAATACCCTTACTTTCATTAGATGAAACAGGGAAAATTACACGTTCGCATATCGTAGTTCCTTCATCAAATTTTACCTTATAGTTAGAGTCTGCCAACCAATTAATTACATTAATAGTCCAACTGTCTGCTGGAAAATCGGGATTTGAATAAATTTCCTGAATACTCAATTTCAAATCAGCATAGGTGAAAAAAGGAGAAACCTGGCCCAAAATTCTCTCGCTGGTTTCATTCCAGGCCTTCAGTTCCTGAAGCTTTAGCTTGAATAAATTATTAGCATAAAATGGGTCATGAACCATTGCCGGAGTTTCCACGAATCCGGAAACGCTATCGAAGTTGAACAGGAAGTTTTGATCTACTACTCCACTTCTAAAAGCAATGGACGAAATATGCCCCTCCCCCGTTGCGCGCAAACTCATAATAAACCTCATACTCCCTTTTGGGAGTAAGGTTTGATCGGGATGAGGAACAATGGAAGGATTGAAAAGTGCAGCAGATTCAATAGAATACTCCATGGTGAGGTAGGCTCCAATAAGTAGTTTTTGGATTTTATTAATATTGGTAGCTTGTGGAATGTATTCGGCTATTTTGTCGTAATGTCTCAAAAATTGATGTTCAATATTTTTGTGACGATCGGCAAAAAGCAATAAAGTTTCTTGTAAAACATTTTCAGCCTTCTTCTTAGTAAGCTTTAGAACTCTGAATATAATTCTACCTATTCGTGGCAACTCAGTCGGAATATGAGGCAGTGTAATTACCCTCGAATGATCTCCTGTAATTTTTATTTTTTTTCGCTTAACAATTTGTTCCATATCCATTGAAGGCTCCATGACTATTTTATTGATTATTTTTTGTGTAATATTTGTTTATAAACATCTAAATAGCCTTCAACCATTTTTTCAAGACTAAACTTAGACAATGCCCACTGACGGCAGTGTTTTCTGTTAATGGAATCTATTTTGTTTAAAGACTCAACAGCCTCTTCAACATTGTTAACGAGAAAGCCGGTTTTAGTGTGGTCAATTAATTCGGGCATAGAACCTCTGTTGAAAGCTACGACAGGCGTTCCGCAAAACATTGCTTCTGCCACGCTCAGACCAAAAGGTTCGTCAAAACTAATGGGATGCAACAAAGTAAAGGCTTCTCCCAGCAATCTGTCTCTTTCTTTTGGACCTGAATTGCCAACATATACGATGTCTTTATCGTTGACGAAAGGCTTTATTTTCTCTTCAAAATAAGCTTCATCCTGAATTAAGCCTGAAATAATTAATTTCTTCTTTGCCTTTTTTGCGATTTGAATGGATTCCCAGGTCCCTTTATCAGGATGTATTCTGCCAAAAAACAGCAAATAATCTTTAGGATTGGAGTTAAAAGTAAAATCCTTACTGTCTATTCCGTTGTAAACCGTCGCTGTGTAATCAAGTTCAGGACTTCGATCGGAATTGCTTATTGAAACATAATGGTTATTACTGTTGTACTTTTTATATACCGGAATTATCTGTTTTGACGAAAATCCGTGAATAGTTGTAACAATTGGCGTTTTGATTAAGCGGGAATAGGTGAGCGGAAGAAAATCAAAATTATTGTGAATGATATCAAACTTCGATGCCTGTTCCATTACGTTGCTAATGTGCAGGCATTCCCATACTTTGGGATCCAAAGACTTGTCTTCGGCATAGGCCGTTGACGAAACATATTGCAACTTTCCGTCAGTATGCGAATTGCCTGTGGCAAACAAGGTTACATCTACTCCTTTTTTTACCAATCCTTCGGTAATGTTAGAAGCCACCTGCTCCCAGGGACCATATTTTAAGGGCGGTGTACGCCACGCTATAGGTGCTAGAATGCCAACTTTCATTTATTTACTATTTTTTATTTAAAACACTATTCATGTAATTTCAGCACTCTTTCATCCTTTAAATTTTGAAAGATTGCTGCTTTGAATTAGGAACATCATGCTACAGAGCGCTTCTGCTGTTGTTGAGGCAGTGATCCACAAGTTCCTCGATGTTTGCTGTTCCTACACACATTACAGTATCGGCAGCACCCCAATAAATTTTCACACTTCCGTCCGGTTCGGGAATTGCGCCACACGAAAAAACAACGTTGGGCACGTAGCCCGTAATTTCATAAGTTTTCTCTGGTTGAAGAATCCATTCATCGCCCACTGCAATTATTTTTGCCGGATGATGTAAATCGTGCAAAGCAACGCCAAGCCGATATACACTACCCGCCATGGTTGGGAATACACCATGATAAATGTTAAGCCATCCGCGCGAAGTTTTAATGGGCGTTGCACCGGGTCCAATTTTCATCTCATCCCAATGATATTGCATGGGTTTCATTATCAATTCCGAATCTCCCCAATACCTTAAGTCGGGTGAAAAGGAAATCCAGATAGCCCATGGCGAGATATCGGAGTGAGGGCGATCTAACCGAGCATACAATCCGTTAAACTTTTCCGGGAAAATCACCACGTTTCTATAATCGGCTTCGGTAATCATCGAAAACCGCTCGACAGATTGAAAATCTTTGGTTTTTGCCAGGCCAATCCTCACACCATGTTGCGAATAAGCACTGTAGGTGATTAAGTACTCACCATCGATAAATACAATGCGGGGATCTTCTACGCCATAAGCTTCATAAGTTTTAAAAATGCCTTCGGTAGCAGGTGTTAAAAACGGTTCTGAATCTGCCTTAAAATTAAAGCCATCGGCGCTCACAGCTTTTCCAATAATGCTCCGCCCGTTCAGGTTGTGCGACCTAAAGAGCATGATGTAGTCGTCGTTGTGCTTTACCATGCCGGCGTTGTGCACCGTTGCCACCGGATACGGAATATCGTCCTTTGTAAGAATAGGATTGTTGGAATATCTTTTAACTAATGTTTTCTTCATTTTTAATATTTTAATTGTTGTTGTCAGTTAAATTATGTCGTCCCTCCGGGACTTGATTATTCTTCTCAACTTTCTTTCTACCCATATTTTGTCCCTAAAGGGACAGCTCCGTTAGGAGCTAAATACTGGTAGAAAAATTAGGTGACCCCAATTTCACCAAGTCCCGTAGGGACGCAATTTATCGGGTATTTAAGTATCAATCGTTTCATTTCACCACACAACAAGGTATTTTATTCTTTACGGTAATAATCCTCATGTGCTTTCAACACATTCAGATAGGAAATTAAATAGGCTAAAGTGCTTTCGGCACCCTGATTTTGGTTTACGCCATAGCTCTCAAGGCCATCAAAACAGCCTTTTGTTTCGTGGTTAAAGAGATTCATTCGCAGATCATTTTCTCCCAGGAACCATTTAAACGATCTAAATAATTTACCCAAATATTTTTTGTCATTCGAGATATTATAGGCTTGTCGAAACATCAAAACCATCCCCATAGCATCTATGGGCTGCTGGGCAAATAGAGAGCGTTCACCATCTTTTTTAAACCATTTTTCGTTTCCGATAATAGATAAGTATCCATTACTCATGGTATGATCCATTAAAAAATGCATCGAGTCGAAAGCAACTTTTCTAACAGCATCTTCGTTCAAAATTTCTGCTGCATGGAGCATTGCTAAGGGAAGTATGGCATTATCATAGGCCAATAGCGCTTCGAACCAATTCCACTTTTCATGTGAGTTTTGCTCATAATGCTCCATTAACACATGCGTCAGCTTTCTTAGTCTTGTGATCATCACATCATCCGACATATTACTCCTTAAATAGTGGCAAACGCCAATTATCGTATTGGCAATGCTTCTGATGGATTTTAGCTTATCGAAAATCGGTGTGGCTTTATCAAAAATCAGCTTGCCAATTTGATAATAAGAGTCGTTAGGTGAATTATCCAGCATGTATCCAATTGCCCAAATAGTTCTTCCAAAGGAATCCTCAGATCCTACCTCATCAAGGAATTGCCTGCTAAAGCTTAAAAATGCCGGTATCATCGGTAAGGCGTTTTACATGCTCAATAGAAAACGTAGGTAAAAGAGAAATATCGAACGGGATGACCTCTTTCTTTTCAATTTTAATGTCTTCGTTAACCACATTTTCAACTTCTTCGTTGTATATGAAACCAATTTTAGGCCAGGTGATCTTTCTTCCATGCTTGAATGCTTTCTTGCGTATCGCAAGTCGTTTTTCGGGATTATCAAGCAGGTCTATTAAAATATTTGACAACGCATCAACGTCGCCAAAATCAAAGAGAACGCCTCTGCCATTGCTCAATAGCTCAGTCGCATGCCAGTAGGGAGTTGAGACGACTGCAGAGCCTGCTCCCACTGCATAGGCGAGCGTTCCACTGGTTATCTGTGCCTCATTTAAGTAGGGTGTAATGTAGATATCGGATGCGTACAAATATTTGAAAAGCTCTTTTTGGGTTGTAAATTCATTGAGTAAAACTACATTTTCCTCAAGGTTTAAATCTTCGATGAGCTGTGTTAAGAAAAGGCGATACTCCTCCCCTGCATGCCTCATTACATTGGGGTGGGTTTTACCCAAAACAATATATAAAATGTCCGGATGCTTTTCGACTACCTTGGGCAGTGCTTGTATGGCAGTCTCAATACCCTTGTTTCGACCAACAAAGCCAAATGTAAGCAGCACCTTTCTCTTTTCGAGTTTAAACTCTTTCTTTACCTCTTCCTGAATATACCGGAAGTTGGGCACACCATGTTCTACATAGGCAATCTTCTCTCTTGGAACTTCATAGATATCAACCAGCATTTCAATTGCTTTGTAGCTCATAACCACTATCCTGTTGGCCATTTTACCGATCCGTTGCAATATTTCCTTCTGAGAAAAAGAGGGAGATTTCATAACGGTGTGCAGGGTTACAATAAGTGGAATATCCAACTGGTGGAGCAACGGCAAAATATACACCCCGTCCTTGCCACCAAAAATGCCAAACTCATGCTGCAAGATGCAACAATCGGCACCGCTTATGTTTATATATTTTGCGGCAGCCAGGTAATCTTCCTGGGACTCTTGCCTAATGGTTAATTTCACTTCTTCGGGATACTTTAACTCTTCCTCAGAATCGTTGATGGCTATGACAAAGCTCCTTTTATGGTTCGGTTCGTCAATGTCTGAAGCCACCATGGAGTTGAAAAGGTTTTCGGTAAAAGTCCCTATCCCGCATTGGCGGGGAGGATAAGTTGCAATATAAGCATTTTTCATACCCTATGTTTTAGTTTCAAAACTAACAGGCCATTCAACAAATAGTTCACTCAACGTTTCTCCTGTTTCAAGAGTGGTTTCACGTGTTTCTACTCACATTTAATAATTAATATTTCGTTTCAAAAAGGAGAG
>CAJDXF010000015.1_pt1 | contig 13205 bp, 12 predicted proteins | sample 7391791 | NCBI WGS metagenome assembly CAJDXF01 (sample SAMEA7055712, study PRJEB34461) | soil metagenome | biome: terrestrial ecosystem; feature: Peninsula; material: soil | place: Antarctica | collected 2016 | reverse complement strand
ATAATCAATGCCGTGATGCGGTCGACGAATGCGCAGAACCGGGTGCAAACGGCTGTTTGAAAAATGAGAACTTATGCGCGAAAATTTTAGCGGTGCTTTAAGAAATGCTTTTCGCAAACTCACTCCTTGATCGTCAAAATAATCTAAACGTTTATCCTGATCGAACAAAATGGCAAAGTTCTCGGCTCCGCCATGGTCAAACTGGACGGCATAAATTTTACCCATGCCAATTGAAACCGAATCTACAAACTGTTCTTCATAAATTACCCGGAAGCGATCGCCTTTTTGAATGGCAAAAAAATCAATAGTCCATGCATAAATGAGTGTCGAACAATTCATAAACAAAATATTCAGTTGGCGAATTTTCATAAACGAAATAACGCGCTTGTTTAAGCGAATCGGGCGTTAGAAAGAACGTGTAATTACTGCCTGATTTGATTTTTCGCGCATCAAAAACTGACCTCGACTTTTTGGCAATCCGGTCGATATCAGCCATACCGATACCATTTCGGCTTAAAAGCTGTCCTAAATATTGGTTGTTTTCCACGATTCCCGTAATTAGTAGGAACGAATCGGCGGGAATACCAAATTTCATTACCGGCATAAGAGCAGTTGTATCTGCTTCCGGCCCGGTTTTGTCTTTTCTTCCTTTGAAATTTTCGCAGGAAAAAAGCACATTTAAGCCAATAAATAAAATTGAAAATTGAAAAATATAACGAAAATAATACTGCATAACTAACCTGTTAAAACCTCAAAAGTATAAAAACTGATGAAATTAAAAATTAGTATCTATCTTTCATAAAAAAGACCGATTACATTTTCAATTTCTCAAAACCTTCCCCGTAAACGCCCATAACGCTTCCCATGGAAATAAATGCTTCCGGGTCAATTTCTTTTATTTTTCTGAAGATAGCGCCGGTTTCGCGCTTTTTAACAACCGACATAATTACTCTTGTGTCTTCTTTGGTGTACCATCCGGTACCGTGCAGCACCGTGACACCGCGTATCGCTTCAAGTGTAATAAAATCCGCTATTTCTTCGTATTTCCTTGAAATGATAAACATTTGCGCCGAACGGTTGGCCCCGCTCAAAAACGAATCAAGCGTATAGGCTACCACCCACATCGTGACGTAACCATAAACCAACTTGGCGGGCGATTGAAATACAAAATAGGAGGACGCGATGATGACGACATCGCACAGCATAATTACTTTGCCCGGACTAACGTGGCGGTATTTATTCACGATCATGGCAAATATATCGGTACCTCCGGTGCTTCCCCCTCGTGAAAAAACAATTCCAAGCCCAATCCCGCCAGCCATTCCGCCCAAAACTGCCGAGAGAAATGTGTCTTCAACCAAGGGCTTTTTCATCACATTTTGGAAGAGAGCAAAAAATACGGTTAAGACCAAAATGCTATAAATGGTCTTTACTCCAAAGTTAGCCCCCAGTATTTTTATGGCAATCAACACCAGAACAACGTTAACGGCCAGAAAGGTTACGCTCACCGGAATTTTCGTAGCGTAATACAATACCGCACCAACTCCCGTGATTCCACCCCCTGTAATTTCCGAAGGTATCAGGAAAACCACCCAGCCAAAAACATAGGACATTAAGCCAAATGTAATGATGACATAATCTTTTACACCACCACCAAGTCTTTGTTTCATGAAATCAAAAATCATAATCATTACAATAATAACAATAAAATTGCCCTAATAAACGAGCCCAAATGAACGGAAGTAAACGATGAAAAAACGTGAGGTTTATCATGGTTCTTTCGGTTTAACATAGAAGTAAGATTGCAAAACTCAATCGGATAATACCTTGATTTCGTTCAGCAAAACTTCTTGTGCAGGCGAGTACATTCCGCCGTGGTCGAAACTATCGAGTTCGTAGAGTTTGGTTTTTGTGTGGCCAACCACTTTCATCATACGCATCATGTAGGCGTTTTCTTCATAACGACCCAACATTTCGCGCTCGCGGTCGCCCGTTATTAAAATTAACGGTGGTGCATCTTTCCGCACATGGTACAAAGGAGCAAACTCATCGATAATGGGTTGCGTGCCCTCAATTCCACTCTCTTCCCTAATTATGAAATGGGTGATCGTGTGACCGCTAAAAGGAATTAACATGGCGATTTTATTCGCATCAACGTCGTATTTGGCAAGGTAACTTTTGTCTAAACCAATCATGCTGGAGAGGTAGCCTCCTGCCGAATGGCCTGAAACCACGATTTTACCCGTGTCGCCTCCAAATTCAGCAATATGTTTAAAAGTCCAGGCAACTGCCGCAGCCGCATCGTCGATATAAACGGGGCATTTTACTTTTGGGCTTAAACGGTAGTTTACAGCCACCACCGAAATTCCCTTTCCCATCAGTTTTTCGGGGATGTGTTTGCTGCCGCTGGTAATCCCACCGCCGTGAAACCAAACCACGGTTGTGAAGCCTTTTGTGTTTTCTGGATAATAGATATCTAATTTGCAGCGCTCAGCAATGTAATTGTCCTGTTTTTCTTCTACCGAAGCTCGGTATGAGATGTTTTCCTGCAATATATATTCTTGCTTTTCCTGAGCATTGATAGCTGTTAGCTGGATAATCAGCAAAATCGAAACCATCGAAAAAAAAGTGGATAAAGATTTCATATTTTTCAAATTGAAATTTTGTTGAAATAGCTCGACTTCAAATATAGTAAAAGCTTTATTTTCAGTCTTCCTGTTTTGAGTTTTCAAAACGAAAAAAAGGAGAATCCGTATAGAACCGGACACACCTTCTTAATAAAATATCCTTTCGATTTTATTTTGTCAGCCTTTCTAACCGTTTCATGATCGAGAAAATAAATGCGGCGGAAACAAGGCAGCAAGCCACGAAAATGGCCCAAAGTTGCCAGAGTTCGATTTTATCCCAGAAGAAACTTCCGATTCCCAGAAGTTTATTCCCTACCGCAGTGGCCAGTAGCCAACCTCCCTGCATCAAACCCTGGAAGCGCGCCGGGGAAACTTTCGAGACAAATGACAATCCCATTGGACTAAGGAATAGTTCGGCAATGGTTAGAATAAGGTAGCTGTTAATCAACCAGTAGGGTGAAACGCGCGATGAATCGGGAACCGGAGCTCCGTTCAGTTCAAATGGGGAAACAATATCGAGTGAACCAACCAGCATAATTGCAAACCCTATTGCAGCAATAATCATCCCAATACCAATTTTTTTCGGGGTCGAAGGTTCTTTTCCCCGGTTGGCGAGCAAGGTGAAAATTCCCATCACCAGGAAGGTTAGCGATACAATAAACAGCGGGTTAAACGACTGGAAAACTTCGGGCTGAATGTGGTTGCTGGCTTCTGCCTGTGTGTAAAAATAATAGGTTAATGTGCCAAAAACAACAAACATTGCACCACCAATAATTCGATTTTTTGCTACACCTTTTCTTACCATTAAAACCAATCCGGCAACTGTACCGATAAAAGCGAGGATATTCCACATATCAAAAAACAGATAAGTAAACGCCCCAACCGCTTTCACCGTGTAATCGCGAGCAAAGAAGGTCATGGTTAAACCGTTTTGGTGAAACGACATCCAGAAGAAAATTACAACCACAAACACCAGTAACATTGCGGTAATCCGCGGCCGTTCTTCTTTAGTAGAAATTTGTAAAATCCAGGCTACGAATCCGGCAAACAATCCGAATGCAAAACCGATATCAACATTCCCCAACAAAAAGTAAAACACTAATACCGTAGCAGCCATTACCGCACCAGAAATAACTATTTTCAGGAAACCACCGCTCACTTTTATCTCTTTTTCGCTTGAAGAAACCTGTTTATTGGGTAGCAATTTGTTAAAGAAAATGTACACTGTCAATGAAATTAACATGGCAACTGCAGCAACTGCAAACGCGTAGTTATAGCCTCGTGAAAAAACATCGATATAATTTTGTGCAAAAGCAGCGAGATCAGTAACCGGTCCATTTACGCTTGCAGCATTTGCAAGCTCCTGGAACTGTGAAGTATCGGTCATTTTCCCGTTTATCAGCTGGTGGCAGAGGGCAGGCAAACTGCCATCATGGTTTAATCCATTAGCTTTTAACCACCAATTGCGCGCAGCATTGGCAGCAAACGGGGCAAAAAAAGCACCGATATTTATTCCCATGTAAAAAAGCAAATAAGCTTTATCGCGCAATTTTTCATATTTGGGGTCGTCATACATCTGCCCCACAACTGCCTGAAGGTTTCCTTTAAACAAACCGTTTCCAAGTGCTATGGTAAAAAGGAAAACAACGGTCAAAGTCAATGATATTCCCGGAATGGCCATCATTACGTACCCCAGAAACATGATAATAATACCCGCCATAATCACGGTTTTATACTTTTTTGTGGCATCAGCAAGAATACCACCAAACAAAGCCAGCGCATAAATGGCAAAATAAAACCAGCTGTAAATGCTTCCCGCAGTTTGAGCGTTAACGTCGAACTTTGCCTGAAGGAAAAGCACCAAAATTGCCATCATGGTATAAAAGCCAAAACGCTCGCCCATATTGGCGAAAAAAGCCACAACTAAACCTTTTGGATGATTTTTAAACATGTTTGTTTCAATTAATTGATTTTTATTATTCCGTTTGTTTTCGCGATGCGCAAATATAAAAATCTTTTGCATTATTGAACCGTGACAAAGACCAGTAAAGCAGGTCTAAATTGAATAATATGCAGTGGGGTTGCTGTGGTATTTGTAAGATTTTACCGAAAGCGGAAAATTCGCGTATTCACCAGTAATTTTGTATGTTTTTTTGAACAGAAATTATTTTCATCGAATTTATCGCATTCTAAGGTCATGCTATCGCTTCCCGCGATGGTATGACTAAACAGTAAAATGCTATTCTTCCATACCCTGCTGACTAAATTTAAAATTGTAATTTTATCCCAACAGATTTTCAATCAATATTCATTTGTCTAAAATCTCAAAAAATGAAACTCTTCACCACAAAACAAATCGCGGAGCTCGACAAATTTACCATCGAAAACGAACCCATTGCCGATATTGATTTAATGGAACGAGCGGCACTGCAAATCACAGGCTGGATGGTAAAACATATCTCCAACGAACGAAGAATACTGTTTTTTGCAGGGCCAGGAAATAATGGTGGCGATGCGCTTGCCATTGCGCGGCAATTGGCGGATTTAGATTACGTGTGCGAAGTTTATCTCTTAGATTTAGGAAAAGAATTGAAAGGTTCGCCGGCCATAAACTGGAAACGTTTGGAACAACAAGGAAAAGTTAATCTTTTTACAATCAGAAACATCGAAGACTTTCCTGAAGTGGAAGAAAACGATATAATTATCGACGGTTTGTTTGGTTCAGGATTAACACGGCTTTTAGACGGTTTGGCTGCAGAAGTGGTTCAAAAAATTAATGTGGCTGGTCATCTCCCGACTTCGGTTCGGGTGATGACTAAACAAAGTGATAGTCTTATTAGTGGTCACCCGAACTTTAGTCGGGAGACCACAAAAATAATCGCCATCGATATTCCCAGCGGTTTAATGGGCGAAGACAATTCCGAAAACAATCTTGAAAATATTGTAAAAGCTGATTACACCCTCACTTTTCAATTTCCGAAAATCAGCTTTTTATTTGCTGAAAACGAGCCTTACGTTGGTGAATTTGAAGTTCTGCCCATTGGCTTGCATCCCGAAGGAATTGCCAAAACACCATCCAACTTTCATTTGCTTGAAGCGGACGACATTCAAAAATTAATACCGAAACGTTCGCGTTTTTCACACAAAGGAACTTTTGGCCATGCCCTGCTGATTGCCGGAAGTTATGGTAAAATGGGTGCGGCAGTTTTATCGTCGAAAGCCTGTTTGCGCAGCGGCGTGGGTTTGCTCACCACGCATATTCCGAGATTGGGATACACCATTCTGCAAACTGCCGTTCCGGAAGCTATGACAAGTGTCGATCAGCACGACTCCATGTTTACCGAATTACCAGACTTAGAGCCTTTTTCAGCCATCGGTGCTGGTCCGGGTCTTGGCACTAAAAGTAACTCGGAAAAAGCTCTTTTGTCCTTATTAGAAAACGCCAAAGTTCCTCTTGTTCTTGATGCCGATGCTTTGAACATTCTTTCCAAAAACAAAGAATGGTTGGAAAAATTGCCCGAGAATTCCATTCTCACACCACATCCCGGTGAGTTTAAACGTTTAGCCGGAGAAGCTGCCAATTCGTATGAAAATATTCAGAAACAGATCGGATTCTCAGAAAAATACAAAGTGATCGTAGTTTTAAAAGGTGCGTTTACATCAATTTCAACACCCGACGGAAAACTGTATTTCAACTCCACAGGCAACCCCGGAATGGCTACCGCCGGAAGCGGTGATGTTTTGACAGGAATAATCCTCAGCTTACTAGCACAAGGAATTGCACCTAAAAATGCTGCTATTACAGGAGTTCATCTGCACGGATTAGCTGGCGATTTGACAGCAAAGGAAAAATCAGAAATATCGCTGATTGCGGGAGATATTGTTGAATTCTTGGGAAAGGTGATTTTAGAAATTACACGAATTATTTAAATTTTCATGATTATCCGTATTCAAACTGCAAATCCAAACGCACTGATCCGAAGTAGTGAGTCACATTCATCTCTATGAACTACCTCAACCCAAGGGTGCGAGGTATCAAAATGAGTTTGCTCTGCAAACATTAAAGTTTTCGATCCAAGGGGTCGGGGTATTAAACCTCATTATTAATAAAATGGGGTGACATACCTCCAAAGAGGGCAAATGCACTATTTAATTCGGTCGGAAACCTTGCCGATTATTTTATGCAAAAAAGGAATTTTATCGAATTTAGCGAAGAGGCTTCCTTTGCCGTAGTGCAGCAATATATTTCGTGCATATATAAACAATCCTAAACTTTGCGAGGCAAACAAAACGGGGTCAAGGCGCGGAATTGAATACGTAAAAATCATCAGTGAACCCACCGCACTAATAACCCAAAACCCCAGCGGCAGGACCGAATCTTTCCGGTTTTCGGAATAAATCCATTGATAAAAAAAACGGGAAGTGAAGACAATTTGCCCCAGCGAGCCCCAAACCAAAAGCCAGTTTGGAACGTCTTCGTTTTTTAATATGCTGCTAAAATTGTGCGTGTTTGCAAACAATAACCAGGCAAAGAAAAAGAAAGGGCCAAGCAACGCAAAAAAGCGGGCCAGCCAGTGCATGGTTCTCCAGGCTTTTTTTAGCTGAAGGTTGCGCACATAAATGAAATACACGATGAACTGCCCCAAAACAATGGCGAAATCATTGCGTAAAATTCCGTAAGTCAGCATCAGTAGCGAAGCTACGAGACTGATTTGCCAATAAATAACAGGAGAAATCACCTCTCCCTGCTGTTCCGATTTGAACCATTGCGCAATAGTGCGGGTAAAAAAAAGAAATTGGGCAAAAAACCCCAGAGAAATAATAATATAGCTGTTCATATATAGGCTATCGCGGGGTGCAAGGTATCAAACTTGGTCCATTTCGGCGGTAAGACAGCCCGATTACAGTTCGGGTAGCTTATCCAAAGCAATGTGAGCCGCATTTTGTTGTGCTTCTTTTTTCGAAGTACCTGTTCCATATCCAACTTTTTTATTGTCGATTTTCACCACGGCAATAAATTTGGGTTGTTTGCTTTTGTCGCTGAATTCCTCGGTGGTTTCAAACTCCAGTTCTTTTTTGCTTTTCTGACTCCATTCGATCAACTGGCTTTTAAAATTGGAATCGTTTTGTTCAATTTCGTTGAGGTTGACAAACTGCGAAAGGATTTTTTTAGTAACGAAATACTTGGCGGTTTGGTAATCATGGTCGAGATAAATCGCTCCAATCAGGGCTTCAAGCGCATCGCCATAAATATGACTTTTGTCGCTGTTTTTGGTGGTATTCGAGTTGATGAACACGTGCAAGCCCATATCTGTGGTGAGTTTGGTAAGAAACGAGCGGTTCACCAATTTCGATCGGGTTTTTGTCAGAAACCCTTCGTCTTCCTGCGGAAAACGATTGTATAAAAAATCGGCTATTATGGCACCCAAAATGGCGTCGCCAAGGTACTCCAGCCGTTCGTTATTCACAAAGTTGCCTTGCGAGTCAATCGTAGAGGCCGATTTGTGGATAAATGCGAGGTCGTATAATTTTAAATTTTGAGGATAGAAGCCAAGAAAATTCTTTAAAGAAAGATAAAACTCTTTCCGAGAAGACGAAAAGAGTTTTATCCGTTGTACTATTTTTCTTACCACAGTCTCCTAAATTTTTTTGAAAACTACGGTTGCATTGTGCCCGCCAAAACCGAAAGTGTTGCTGATGGCAACATCGACGTTTCGTTCTTTGGCAACACTGTACGTCATGTCCAGCTTGCTGTCAATCTCCGGGTCGTCGGTAAAGTGGTTAATAGTGGGTGGAATAATACTGTTGTTGATGGCCAAAATGCTTGCAAGCCCTTCAACGGCACCGGCTGCCCCCAACAGGTGACCGGTCATTGATTTGGTTGCGCTGATGGCCATTTTAAAAGCATGGTCGCCAAAGGTTTTAATAATGGCTTTTGGTTCAGCAATATCGCCCAGAGGAGTCGAAGTTCCGTGCACGTTGATGTAATCTACGTCTTCCGGTTTCACCCCTGCATCTTCAAGCGCCCATTTCATAACCAATTGTGCACCTCTTCCTTCCGGATCGGGAGCCGTCATATGATAAGCGTCAGCCGACATGCCTCCTCCCGCCATTTCGGCATAAATGGTGGCACCTCGTTTCTTGGCGCTTTCATATTCTTCAAAAACAAATGCAGCCGAACCCTCGCTCATCACAAATCCATCACGGTCTTTGTCGAACGGGCGTGAAGCGGTTTTCGGATCATCATTGCGGGTCGAAATTGCTCTCATGGAGTTAAACCCGGCAATGCCTGCTTCGTTTACACCCGCTTCAGAACCTCCGGTAATCATGATATCTGCTTTGCCCATTCGAATCATATTAAATGCTTCGATCATGGCATGAGATGCCGATGCACAGGCAGAAACCGTGGTGAAGTTCGGGCCTCTAAAACCGTATTTAACGGAAATTAAACCGCCGGCAATGTTGGCAATCATTTTTGGGATGAAGAAAGGTGAAAACCGTGGTCTTTCAATGTCAAGGCTGCGCGACTCTTCATAAAATGTTTGAAGCCCACCGATACCTGCACCCCATATCACGCCAACCCGGTCATGGTCGATCAAGTCAAGGTCCAGCCCCGAATCAACAATTGCTTGCTGAGAGCTGCCAAACGCATATTGGGTGTATAAATCGTGTTTGCGGACTTCTTTGGCCTCCATATACAAAGTGGCATCGAAGTCTTTAACTTCACAGGCAAATTGGGTTTTGTGTTTAGAAGCATCGAACTTTGTAATCGGACCGGCACCGCTGACACCGTTTTTCAAGTTTTTCCAAAACTCGTCAACGGAATTGCCCAAAGGGTTTACTGTACCCATTCCGGTTATAACTACCCGCCTTAATTCCATAAATGATACTTCTGAATATAATTACTTAACTGCCGCTTCGATGTGCGATATGGCTTCGCCTACTGTAGAAATTTTTTCAGCTTCGTCATCTGGAATGGCAAGATCAAATTCTTTTTCGAATTCCATGATCAACTCCACAGTATCCAGTGAATCTGCACCCAAATCGTTGGTGAATGATGCTTCGTTTACTACTTCACTCTCATCAACACCCAATTTATCAACGATAATAGCTTTTACTTTTGATGCAACGTCAGACATAATTTTTAATTTTAATTAATACTTAAACTTGTTTTTTAATAATTCGGTGCAAAGTAATACATTTACGCTTTAAATCCGCAAGAAATATTTCAAAAAAGATGTTAACGAAGTGGTAAGCATAAGATACAACCCTTTAAATTTGAATCTTTTATTCAAATATTCCACGAATTAAGAAATTGTTAAAATGGGTATAAAAAAAATTGCAATATTTGCATCCGGATCTGGATCAAACGCACAAAATATAATCGAATATTTTATTGACAATGAACAAGTTGAAATAGATTCCGTATGGAGTAACTCAACCAACGCGTATGCCCTGGAACGGGCGGAAGGTTTTGGGATTAAAACGTTCATTTTCGACTGGGAAGAGCTCAACCGGACGGAGAAAATCGTCGAAAAATTAAACAAAAGGAAGGTTAATTTAATTGTTTTGGCTGGTTTTTTATGGTTAATACCTGCAAATTTGATCCGCAATTTCACAATTATCAATATTCATCCAGCGCTGTTGCCCAAATATGGCGGCAAAGGCATGTACGGAATGAAGGTTCACCAGGCAGTGATTAACAATAAAGAATTGCTATCAGGCATCACCATTCATTATGTCAACGAAAACTACGACGAAGGCAAAATCATTTTGCAAAAAATGTGTGAAGTGCTTCCCACCGATACTGCGGAAGACCTTGCCTCAAAAGTTCATGCTCTGGAATATGAATTCTTTCCAAAAGCGATTGAAATGGTGCTTTCTGAATTATTATGATTAAAAGTCAAGTGGCCACAGGTTAATAAAGATTACAATTTAACATTTCGTGTTAAATATTGTTAATCAGTTAAATAAAGGCATTTCAATAAAATTATCTTTGCGCACATGAGTCGAAATATGTTGATAACGTTAATCGCATTGATGGTGTTTGTTCTTTCGGGCTTGATCCTGGTTCAAACAAAAATGATCAAAACGGCATCCGACATTCGCGAAGAACAATTCAACCAGTCGGTAAAAAATGCATTGTTCCGCGTATCCTATCAATTGAACCAAATTGAACTGGAAGAAGCAAGAAAAAGCGCAATGCGTAACCAACTCCCATTAACAAATTCACCCAACACCAACTTTGACGTATTCCCCCGGAAAAGTAGCAGCAGTGGAACTATTCGTTTTGGATTAAGTTATGAAAACGGTGTTTTAAAGTCGTTTCAGGAAGAATTTGAATATAATATCACCAACTCAGGGGCTGTGGGTATCGACAGCCTGCCCACATTTAAACTGGAACAAGAAAGCAGAAGACAACAGTATTTAAGCGACCGGTATTGGTACGAAAACTATAAAGTGTTTCTCGAAGACAGACCTATTCAGGAAAGAATCGATTCTTTAGTTTTGAAAGAAGTTTTGGCCTTGGCTGTTGCCGAAACCGAGATAAACCTGGATTATAAATTTGCCCTCAAAAACTCCAACCTCGGAAAAGATAAAATTATTTTTGGAGATGACGATTACAATCCGGGTCGCAAAAAGGAATATCCGCAACTGCTGTTTCAAAACGATTATGGTGGCTCAAAACCGAATTATCTGTACATCTATTTTCCAAAACGTTCGGGCTATTTGCTGCGCGAAACAGGAATCACCATCATTCCGACAATCATTTTGACTGCTTTTTTAATTGCGATATTTGTTTATACTATCATGGTGATATTCAGGCAGAAAAAGCTTTCGATCATAAAAAACGACTTCATCAACAACATGACCCACGAGTTGAAAACTCCCATTTCGACTATTTCACTTGCCAGTCAGATGTTGGAGGATGGCAGCATTAACAATACGCCACAAACTATCGCGCACATTTCAAGGGTTATCAACCAGGAAAGCAAGCGCTTGAGCTTTCAGGTGGAGAAAGTATTACAAATGGCAGTTTTTAACGAAGGGCGCTTAAAATTTAAGTTCAAGGAATTCGACGTGAATAAAATGATACAAACCGTGTCGGCCAACTTTGAACTGCGCGTGAAAAATAAAAGTGGGGTGCTTCACACCGAGATTTATGCCGATGACCCGATTGTCCGGGGTGACGAAGTGCACATCACTAATGTGATTTTTAACTTGCTCGATAACGCTATGAAATATAGCAACGATATACCCGAAATTAGAGTGCGAACGGAAAATCGTAAGGATCAGGTTATTGTGTCTATTCAGGATAACGGCATCGGAATATCCAAGGAGCATCACCTACAAATTTTCGATAGGTTTTACCGGGTACCCACAGGCAATGTTCACAACGTAAAAGGCTTTGGACTTGGCTTAAGTTATGTTAAAAATGTAATCGATTCGCACAACGCAAAAATTAAAGTGGAGAGTGCACTGAACAAAGGCACAAAATTTACTATATTATTCCCAAAAATAAATATTTAACCATGGAACAGAAAACAAAATTATTACTAGCCGAAGACGACGAAAACTTAGGACTGTTATTAAAAGAATATCTAATAGCAAAAGGCTACGATGCTGATTTGTATCCTGACGGTGAAGCAGCATACAAAGGTTTTATGCGGGAGCATTACGACATTTGTATCCTCGACATTATGATGCCCAAAAAGGACGGTTTCACGCTTGCCAAAGATGTTCGCATTGTAAACCCGGACATCCCGATTATTTTTCTCACTGCCAAAAACCTGAAAGAAGATATACTGGAAGGGTTTAAACTGGGTGGCGATGATTATATTACCAAACCATTCAGCATGGAAGAGTTAATTATGCGGATCGAAGCAATCCTGAGACGAACAACACAGGACAGCGCTGCCGCTTCACAGCCGGTCTTTACATTGGGTAAATATTCCTTCGACACGCGAAAACAAATTCTGTCGGAAGGTGATAACGCTGTAAAGTTGACCACAAAAGAGTCGGATTTATTGAAATTGCTTTGCCAAAATGCAAACAAAGTATTAGAACGTAATTATGCGTTGAAATCGATTTGGATTGACGACAACTACTTCAATGCCAGAAGTATGGATGTTTACATCACCAAACTGCGCAATTAAAAGATGACCCCAAAGTGGAAATCATTAATGTTCACGGCAAAGGATATAAACTGATTGTGTGATTCGGATTCGGATTCGGGAGTCGGACTTTGGAAAGTCCGTGTCCCGGGTGTGCGATGCGAGAAAGCCCGTGTCCCGTTAGTCTAACTTCAGCACGGCCAAAAAAGCATTTTGTGGCACTTCGACGTTGCCTACCTGCTTCATTCTCTTTTTTCCCTTTTTCTGTTTTTCAAGCAACTTGCGTTTGCGGGAAATATCGCCGCCATAGCACTTCGCAGTAACATCTTTACGGAGCGCCTTTACGGTTTCCCGAGCGATGATCTTAGCACCAGTTGCAGCCTGAATAGCAATGTCGAATTGCTGTCGTGGGATCAGCTCTTTCAGTTTTTCGCACATCCTGCGCCCAAAACTGTAAGCATTG
>CAJDXF010000030.1_pt1 | contig 13294 bp, 12 predicted proteins | sample 7391791 | NCBI WGS metagenome assembly CAJDXF01 (sample SAMEA7055712, study PRJEB34461) | soil metagenome | biome: terrestrial ecosystem; feature: Peninsula; material: soil | place: Antarctica | collected 2016 | reverse complement strand
AATTCATAAAGACCATAAAAATTGGGTGCCTCCGATATACATGGACGAATGGGATTTTTTCAGCTCTAAGAAGAACCGCGCTTTCGATCATTGCGATTGGGTTCTCGCGTTGGCATGGAAAGATGGCAAAGCAGTTGGCCGGGTTATGGGCTTGATCAGCCATAATTACAACAAAAAACACAGCGAAAACCATGGTCGTTTTGCTTTCATTGAAACTTGGAACGATACTGAAGTTTATCGTTCGTTGATCGAATTCGTTGCAAACTGGGCGAAGGAAAAAGGGATGGTGAAATTGGTTGGTCCGCTGGCCTTTTCCGACAAAGATCCGCAAGGCTTTCTGATCGACGGCTTCGACGAACCGGTTTCGTTGGCCTGTAACTGTAGTTACCCGTATATGGTAGATCTGACGGAGGAGCAAGGGTTCAGTAAAAAGTATGATCTGGTGGTGTATAAAATACCTGTCCCGGTCGAATTGCCCGATTTCTATAAGCGCATTGCCGAACGGTACAACAAGAACAACACACAGCTCAAAATCGTCGAATTCACTTCGCGCCGAAAAATCAAACCCTACGTGCGAAAGGTGTTCACGCTCATCAATGAAACCTTTACCGATGTTTATGGCTTCATCCCTTTTACCGAAAGGGAAATGGATGATTTTGCAAACCGCTATTTATTTTTGATAAACCCCGCTTTTGTCAAACTGATCGTCAACGAAAACAACGATGTGGTTTCGGCTATCATCGCTATGTCGGATTTAAGTAAAGGAATACAAAAATCGAAGGGCTACCTGATTCCGTTTGGCTTTTTGCATGTTTTCAGGGCCGGAAAAAAATCGAGCCAGTTGAACCTGATGCTTGGCGCGATCGCCCCTGGTTATCAGGGCCGCGGCTTAGATGTGATGATGGGTATCAAATTGATTGAATCAGCAAAAAAAGCGGGCAAAACCACCATGGATTCGCATTTGGAACTGGAATACAACACCAAAGTGCGGGCAGAAATGGAAAAGATGGGTGGAAAAGTCTATAAAAAATACCGCATTTATCAGAAAGATTTATAAGCCTGAAAAATCTAACTTTTACACAATTTATTTATCAATATAAAGTTGATAATAAATCTGTATGATTAGTTTTGTGCCGTTTATGAAAACCAAGCATTTAATATACCTGATTTTTCTTCTGCTGCCCCATCTAAGTTATGGGCAAAGCAATAATGCCACACTCAAAGGGAAGATTTTAGACCAGGATGGGAAACCGCTCGATATGGTCAACATTGCACTAAAAGATTACGTTTTGGGCACAAGTTCGAACCGCAACGGCGAGTTCTCATTGCGTATCCCGGCGCAAAAGCCGATCGTGGTGGTGTATTCCTCTTTGGGTTATAATTCATTTTTAGATACAATCAACGCAAAGGTGGAAGAGAACCTATTTAGGGAAATCATACTGTTGGAAAAAGATTTGAAATTGGCTGAAATTGTTGTGACACAGTCCCGGCGTCAAGGCGGAAATATCACAAGCATCGATCCGAGGTTTGTGGATATTGTACCAAGTTCGGCAACCGGAGCCGTTGAAGCGCTGATCAAAACGCTTCCGGGTGTTTCCACCAACAACGAGATGAGCTCGCAATACACCGTGCGGGGCGGCAATTTCGACGAAAACATGGTCTATGTGAACGACATTGAAATTTACCGTCCTGTTTTAATCCGTTCAGGACAGCAGGAAGGACTAAGTTTTATCAACAGCGACATGGTTTCCACAATCGAATTTTCTGCTGGCGGATTCAATGCAAAATATGGTGATAAAATGTCGTCGGTGCTTGATATTAAATACCGTAAACCCAGCGTTTTCAGAGGATCGGCATCGGCAAGCCTCCTCGGGGCAACCGCTCATTTCGAAGACGTAGCCTTTAAAGGAAAACTTGCACACATCTCCGGGATTCGCTACAAAACCAACCGTTATTTGTTGGGAAGTTTGGACGAAAAAGGCGAATACGATCCGAATTTTCTCGATTTTCAAACCTACATTACCTATCAGGTTTCTCCAAAACTCGATGTTTCGTTTTTGGGAAATATTGCGCAAAATCAATATAATTTTATTCCGCAAACGCGCCAGACTACTTTCGGCACCTGGGAAGCACCGCTCAACACAAAAATATATTTCGACGGGCAGGAAATGGACGACTTCCAAACCTACCTAGGGGCATTTTCTGCCAACTTTCACCCAAACATTAATCAGAAAAAGAAACCTACGACATTTCTGGCGATTACTACCTAAATCAACTGGAACGGGACATGGGGTCGAAAGAGTTTGGCGATAGTGTGCTGAATCTCGGGGTCGGCTCTTTTCTGAATCATGCACGCAATTATTTGGATGCCACGGTTTACAGCTTTTCGCACCGTGGCGCATATAACTCGGAGAATCATCTGCTGAACTGGGGCGTAAAGCTTCAGCACGAAGCCATCGACAATAAAATAAACGAATGGATTTTCCGTGATTCCACCGGCTACTCTATCCCCTACTCCGATTCACAGGTGGAGCTTTATTACAAATTAAAGAGTAAAAACTCGATCAGATCAAACCGATTCACCGGCTTTATTCAAGATACCTGGAGTGCGCCCATTCACAGCGGCGACTTGTATATTACCGGAGGAGTACGTTTTAATTACTGGGATTTCAATAACGAACTTTTAATTAGTCCTCGGGCCACTTTTAGCTATTACCCCGAATGGGAAAACAAAATTTCCTTCCGGCTTTCTGCCGGGATGTACCACCAGTCGCCATTTTTCAAGGAATTAATGTTTTCCGACGGATCGCTTAATTCTAAACCGCGTGCGCAGCGTTCGTACCAGGTGGTTGCCGGCACCGATTGGATTTTCACGGCCTGGGATCGCCCCTTCCGGCTTACATCCGAAGCCTATTACAAATACATGGAACGGCTCATCCCCTACCAAATCGACAATGTTCGTATCCGCTACTTACCCGAACAGGAAGCGGTAGGATACACCACCGGCTTGGACATGAAAATCAACGGTGAATTTGTGAGCGGTGTGCAGTCGTGGGCAAGTTTATCGTTTATGACCTCTCGCGAGGACATCTTTGGCGATGACCACTGGAAAATAGATTCGGAAGGAGAACAAATTTGGGTGGAACAAGGATATATTCCCCGGCCTACCGACCAATGGGTGAATTTCAGTTTGTTTTTTCAGGATTATTTACCCGGAAACCCTTCCTATAAAATGCAACTCTCGGGGTTCTATGGCTCCCGTTTGCCAACCGGTCCGCCCAATTCCGAGCGGTATCAGGATGTTTTCCGTATGCCACCATACCGGCGAATTGACCTTGGTTTTTCAAAGGTACTAATTAGTGCAGCAAGGCCGGTCAACCGAAACGTTGTGCGGCATATTAATGATATGTGGATTACGCTTGAAGTTTTCAACCTGCTGAACATCAACAATACTATTTCCTATTTTTGGGTATCAAGCCTTTATGGCGATCAGTTTGCAGTGCCCAACTACCTTACCAGCCGCAAAATAAATTTGAAACTAACGATGAAGTTTTAGGAAGAAAGACCGAAGACGGGAGGAAGAGAAACTCCCGGCTAACAGCTTGCCATAACAACTACTTTGTCACTCTCCAACGTTATAAACCATCAAAGCGTTGCCATGTCTGATATACATCCGCTTGTTGTGAATTATCGGGTGAGCCCAATGCTGGTCGGTGCCTATCGGAACAGCAAATTTGCATATAATTTCAAACGAATCAGGTGTCATTTGAACAAGGGCAACTTCACCATCTTCGCTGTAACAATAAAACAGTCCTTCGGCATAAACAATTACGCCACCGCCAAAATCGGACTTAATAAGCTTTTCTTCCCCTGTTTGAGCATTCACTGAATACCAATTTTTTGTGCGATATTCCGAGCCATAAATCGTTCCGTCCAGAATAATGATTCCGCCCATTAGGTTTTTAAACTTTTCATTTCTGAAAAGTTGTTCAACACTTTTTCCATCATCAGACAATTTCAAGGCCAGCAAACCACTTTTGCCTTCACGCGAAGATGTACTGGGGATATACACAATCCCATTTTCGTAAACCGGTGTATTTGCATGTATTTTATTTGATTGCAACTGCTCTTCTCTCCAGTAAAATTCTCCGGTTGTCGCATCAATCCCAATTACGGATCTTTCTGTCATTGTAATCACCAGCCGTGTGTTATTATGTTTTACAAGCACCGGCGAACAATATGCCGACTGCTCTCCAAAACCTTTGCTGCTCCACACAGTTTCACCGGTATGGCGATTCAAAGCCACTACATTGTGTTCAGTACCACCGGGGGTGCAAATTAAGTTGTCACCATCAATAAGTACCGACTCCGCTATTCCCCACTGGATATTTACACCTCCAAATTTCTTAAGCAAATCAAGCGACCAAACCACATCACCTGTTTCGGCTTTAAAGCAAAAAACTTCACCCATTCCACTAACCAAATAAACTAAATCATCAACTACAAGAGGTGTCGATCTTGTACCGGTGTAATTAACATGCCATTCCTCACCATATTCTTTTTGCCAAAGTAGTTTGCCATCCATATCGAATGAATAAAGCACACCTGTTGTATCCGGCATTCCATTAATAAAAATTCTGCCATTTCCGATTCCCGGACTACTATGACCTGCACCTAATCCTTCGAAACTCCAAAGTAGTTCCGGCCCTTTTTCTGCCCACGATTCAAGTAATTCTGTTTCATAATAAATACCCTTCCGGTCTTGTCCACGCCATTGCGAAGAGCTATCCTGCGCATTTGAGCAAAATACAAGCAGATAAACACCCGCTCCTGTAAGCAACAATTTCCTGATCATATCATTTTTATTTTGCTGAGTTTGTTGAACGCGCCAGTACATTTCGCCGGTTTCAGCATCAATTCTCATAATCGAACTTGCCGACACTGTAATTGCAAAAATAGAAAAAATAAGTTTTAACTTCGCACAAAAATAAAACCATGAACGACCCATTTGGCGAAGCAATTCGCGATTATTTTGAAAAAGCAAAAGCTCCTGATATTGCCGTGAACAGCAATTATACGGAAGGAGAAACCATTCCAGCAGCTTATTTTTTCCGTTCCGAAAAAGAAATGCCCAAACTGGAAACCGCAGCGCTGAAATTATGCAAAGGCAAAGTCCTTGATGTGGGTGCTGCTGCTGGTTGCCATTCTCTTATCCTGCAAAAAAAAGGGTACAATATTACCGCACTTGAAAAATCGGAATTAGCCGCTGAGGTGTTAAGAAAACGTGGAATTCAAAAGGTTGTCTGCCAAAACATAAACGCTTATTCCGAAGATCAATTCGATACTATTTTGCTGTTGATGAACGGTGCCGGGATTGGGGAAACTATTTCGGGACTGAAAAAACTCCTCTCCCATTTGAAAACCCTTCTTTCAGAAAGCGGACAGATTTTAATTGACTCCACCAATATTCAATATTTGTTTAAGGAAGATGACGGGTCGGTTTGGTTCGATTTGGCCAATCCAAAATATTATGGTGAAATGACCTATGAAGTAAGTTACAAAAAATCAACCTCGAAATTCGAATGGCTTTTTGTAGATTTTGAAACCTTGGAAAAACTTGCCTCAAACCTTGGCTTCGAATGTACACTTATGGCAAAGGGCGGAAACCATGGTTTTCTGGCGAGGTTAGGAGGAAGTGGGAAGTAGGAAGACAGCCCTTTCTAACTCTCCGCCAGCTGGAAGGAGGATAAGAAAGAAAGACCGAAGAAAGTTGGAAGATCGAAGCGGGAAGTTGGAAGTGTGAAGACGGAATTTGAAACTTGCAGGCTAACCGTATCTTCACAATTGAGATCGGATGGCATCCGTAAAGAAGCGGAAAGATGGTTTTGTTTTTAGTTTTAAATATTTGCTACATATTACTTATCTTTAACCCTTGCACTGGACGTAAAATATACTTACCGTCCGAAAAATAGTTGAATAGAATTAATTAAAAGCTATACTTATGTCAGCAATGAATATGAACCGCAGAAAGTTTGTTACAGCCTTGGGCTTAGGCACGGCACACCTTCTTTTTTCAAATCCTTTGATGGCTGGCAATGCCCTCTACCCATCGAACAATCCCTTGCAAAGAGTCAACTTAGGGAAATCAGGTATTAAAACGTCGCTTCTGGGAATCGGCACCGGTGTACATGCCGGCAATCGCACTGCCTTTTTAACCCGTCAGGACAAACAAAAGAGTTTGAGCTTGCTTCATCATGCTTACGAGCGTGGAATACGCAACTTCGACTGTGCCGATTCATACGGCACGCACGATTTGGTTGCTGAAGCACTGGCAAAAAAAAATCGCGAAGACTATACTTTGACTTCAAAAATATGGGTCCGCGGCGGGGGCATTCCCGAGCCTGAACGGCCGGATGCCAATATTGTGGTTGATCGATTGCGCAAGGAGCTGAATACCGATTACATTGATCTGGTGCAAATTCATTGCATGGTTGACGAAAACTGGACACAGACACAGAAACGACAGATGGATATTTTGGAGAATCTGAAAGTCAAAGGAATTATCCGCGGCCATGGGGTTTCGGTGCATTCGCTGGATGCCATGAAAGATGCAGCAAAAAGCGATTGGGTGGATGTTCTCCACGCCCGGATAAATCCCTACGGAATTGCCATGGACAAGCCCGATCCAGCCGAAGTGGTTGCAGTAATCCAACAGCTGCACGATGCCGGGAAAGGTGTAATCGGAATGAAATTGGTAGGTGACGGCAAACTTCGCGATGACAGCGAAAAAATCGATAATTCGCTGCGTTTTGTGCTGGGGCTGAATACGGTGAATATGATGATCGTAGGGTTTGAAACCGAAGAACAAATTGACAATTATATCGGACGCATGGAAAAAGCCTTAAAAGAAGTCAACCGCTGATAATTGTTCTTTTTTTGTGTTTGTTCTTTCGGACAGTATGAATACAAAAGCATGGAATGAACGAAATAAACACCATTCACATCCTTGGAATCAGGATCGACGAGCCCATAGTTACACTAACCGATTTATTGGTTTCTGCCTTATGCCTGCTGTTTTTCTACAAAATTCATCGGACAGGAAAAAAAGAGAAGGTATTTACATTTTTCAAAATCTATTTTTTGAATATGGGAATTGCCACGCTGTTCGGTGGTCTAATCGGACATGCTTTTCTATATCTATTTTCGTTTTACTGGAAACTTCCCGGATGGATAATGAGTATGATTGCCATTATGTTTGTTGAACGTGCGACCATTGAACATACCCGTATTTGGTTATCCGATTCTTTGGTGAGCGTGTTTCGTGTGGTTAACATACTGGAATTTCTAACCTTTTTAACGCTCACCATAACTACCCTGAATTTTTTCTTTGTAGAATTTCATTCAGGTTACGGATTAATGTTTGTGGTGCTTTCGCTGGAGGGATTTTTATTCATAAAAACTAAAAATGTGGCTTCAAAGAATATCCTTATCGGGGTTGGATTCGCTGCACTTGCCGCCATTTTTTTTATGTTTAAAATATCACCACACCAATGGTTTAATCACATTGCAATCAGCCATGTGTTTATGGCCGTGGCAGCCACGTTCTTTTATCAGGGAGCAAAAAGAATCGATATGTCGGAAAGAAGAAGAGTTCAACCTGTTCAGGAAAAAACACAGCAGAAATAAACCCGTTTTCCATGTTATTATTTTGAACAAGAATAAATTAGTAAGACCACTGATATTTGTTTTGTTTTTGAAATTCAAAATGTTAGTTTTATACCGGTCTTTTGAATGAACAATAAAAAATCGGGTTTTATGAGATCTTATTTCGATACGCATCCATTTGCGAAAATCGGATTATTAGGTATTCCGTTAATCGCTTTCATTCTTGTTATTGAATCACATCTTCCTAAAGCTGTTCCCGACGGCTTTGAAAGTTTTACGGTAGCATTTGAGTTTGCTAAAACACCGCAACAAATTGATGCATTATTTAATGACTTCACATCCATTACTTTTGCCAACATCAACAGAGCTACCTATTTGGATTTTAGCTTTATTACACTTTGCTCCTTATTTCTAATACTCTTCTCTGTAAAAGCTGCTAAAATTGACCATAATAAATGGTTACTGTTGACCATTCCTTTGGCTGTTATCGTTTTTCTTGCCAGTTGCGGAGTAAATATTTTTCTACTTAAAATTGTAAAACTATATTCACCGACTGTTACCGAAGCGGCCTTGCTTCCTCTTTTAAAGAATCTTCACATTTATAGCTGCATAAAATGGGGTAGCATGTCACTTATCTTTTTTGTTTTTGCGTTCCGTGGATTTGAGTTTCACACGTTCCATAATGTAGAAAGCTGGGTGCTTATCGTACCACTAATTCTAATGATTTGGGCAATTACTGGTGATCCGATGGGAATCACACGTTTTGCACTTTCCGTAATTATTGCCTTTTCACTGTTATTTTTAAGAAGTTTTATAAACCCAGAGGAAAATAAGGAAATTGTGCACGTTGTCACCTGAACAAACAAATAGCGATCAGGGTTACATTCAGAGGTGAACTTTGAAACTATGGATATGAAAACAATAGCAACAATTCTGTTAATTTTTGTCTTTATTAATGGTAGCGCACAGGAAACGATTAAGAAATCCAAAAGAGAACTTAAAACTGAAAAATCAGTGATCCAAAAAGCCGAGACTAAAGCCTTGGTGGAAAGCAAAAATTTCGTATTCGATGTACAAACGGTAAATCCGATGCGTGGCCGGAGTGTGCAAGTAACTTCGGATTACGATGTGCGAATTCAAAACGACAGCATCTTTTCCTATCTGCCCTTCTTCGGACGGGCCTATAGCATTAATTATGGAGGTACGGAAAGTCCAATGATTTTTGAGCAGCCCATTAGAAACTTTGTTTCTACCGAAACAAAAAATGGTTATTCCATCGAAGTTCATGTTAGAAACCAAAATGATATTTTAGATTTCTCCTTTCATATAACGGAGAGTGGCACGACAACCTTAACAGTGAATAGTGTGAACCGGCAAAGCATTTCGTATTATGGTCGACTGGAAAAGATTCCGGAAAAGAAAGAAGGCAAGTGAGATGTGCCAGCCGTATAAAGAAAACAGCGGTTCTCTAAAATACAAAAGAACGGTTTCCTAATTTTCAGAAACCGTTCTTTTGTTGTTAAATTCTACAACTGAGCAAATTCTCACTCAAACATATCTTTCATTTTCTCGAAGAAAGATTTTTCAGAGTCAGAAGGGCCTTCCTGAAAGCCGGGAGAAGTTTGTAGTTTCTCTAAAGTCCGTTTTTCTTCGTTGCTGAGACGTTGGGGTATCCATACGTGCACTCTAACTAAAAGATCGCCTTTGCCATAACCGTTCACATCGGGGATTCCTTTACCACGCAAACGAAGAATTTTTTCTGGTTGTGTTCCGCTATCAATCTTCACTTTTACCTTGCCGTCAGCAGTTGGGATTTCGGCTGTTGTTCCGAGAGTAATTTCAGGAAACGATAGAAACAAATTGTAAATAAGGTTATTTCCGTCGCGCAATAAATCGGGGTGATCTTCTTCGGTAATTACCACCAGCAAATCACCATTGATACCTCCTCTTCGTCCGGTATTTCCTCTGCCTGAAACGTTAAGCTGCATTCCTTCACCAACCCCCGCGGGTATTTTGATACTGATTACTTCTTCATCGGTAACCACACCTTCGCCGGCACAATGATTGCATTTGTCCGTAATCATTTTGCCGTCACCCTGACAGGTTGGGCATGTAGACGAGGTTTGCATTTGCCCTAATATAGTGTTTGCAATGCGCGTTACCTGCCCCGAACCGCGACATGTACCGCAAGTAGAATGCGCAGAACCGTTTTTCGCTCCGGTGCCGTTACAATGATCGCAAGCCACATATTTTTTTACTTTGATTTTTTTCTCTGCGCCATCAATAATTTCTTTGAGGTTGAGCTTCACTTTCACGCGCAAATCGGAACCGCGACTCACGCGGCGGCCACCACCCCGGCTTCTGCCACCACTAAATCCACCAAATCCACCAAAATGCCCACCAAAGATATCGCCAAATGCAGAGAATATATCTTCAACGTCGGAAAAACCGCCGCCAAACCCGCCTCCGGACGCACCACCTAAACCTGCATGACCAAACTGATCGTAACGTTGCTTCTTTTCGGCATTACTAAGCACCTCGTATGCCTCGGCTGCTTCTTTGAATTTTTCTTCGGCTTCTTTGTTATCGGGGTTTTTGTCGGGGTGAAACTGCAAGGCTTTTTTCCGATAGGCTTTTTTTATCTCTTCGGGGGTAGCGTTTTTATTTACCTCTAATATTTCGTAATAATCTCTTTTTGCCATTTTCTGTGGTAGTACTTTTTATTCTCCGATTATAACTTTGGCAAACCGGATTACCTTATCGTTAAGTTGATAGCCTTTCTGGATGACATCTATCACTTTGCCTTTCAGTTCTTTAGATGGAGCCGGTCCGGTTGATACCGCTTCGTGGTGCTCAACGTCAAAAACCTGATTGAGGGCTTCAATTTCCTTAACGTTATTTTGTTTCAAAAAATCAACGAATTTGGCATAAATAAGCTGGGTTCCTTGTTTGCCTGCGTCGGTATCCGGTAAATTTTTTAAAAGCTGAATCGCTCGCTCAAAGTCGTCGATAACCGGAAGAATATTTACCAATACCGATTCACCGCCAGCCTTTATCAGCTCTGCTTTTTCCTTCATCGTTCGACGCCGGAAATTATCAAATTCGGCCTGCAGACGTAAATGTTTATCCATGAGTTCAGCCAGCTTTTCAGCCAGCTCCTCCAAAAGGACCTCCGGTTTTTTCTTTTTCAATTCATTATCTTTTTCGATTTCGCCTTCGATTTCTTCTTTTTCTTCGTTGGCCTCATTCTCGAGCCCTAATTCGTTCAGTATTGTTTCTTCAACTTTATCCTGTACTTCTTCAGCAGCGTTTTCGTTTTCAATACTATTTTTTTTCTCTGCCATATTTGTTCAATTTGATATTCAAAATATATTAAAACCTCGTCATTTGCGTATTTCCTATACGGTGGCAGTCCATTCAAATATTTTGCCATGACCGCTAAAAAGACAAATTGGCACTTGTTTGTTACAACGAGTGCCAATTTGAAACGACTGACAAGGAAAATTTATTTTTTCAAATAATTTTCCAATGCAGCATCCAATGCCGGTCCTTTAAGATTTCGGGCTATGATGATGCCTTTCCCATCAATCAGGAAATTCGTGGGAATTTGACGTACTCCATAAATGGCAGCATGTTTCGAGTTCCATCCTTGCAAATCGCTGATTTGATAAGGCCATGCAAGTTGATCGTCGGCAATTGCCTTTTTCCAGGCCACGTCGGTTTTGTCGAGCGACGCACCGAAAACGGTAAACCCTTTACCGTTAGTAAATTTTTTGTCTTTGTACTTGTTGTAGGCGTTCACTAGATTCGGGTTTTCCCTGCGGCAGGGACTGCACCAGGCTGCCCAAAAATCGAGCAATACCAGTTGCCCATTTGTGTCGCTCAATTTCACGGTTTTACCCGCGGGCGAGTTACCAATTAATTCCGGAGCTTTGTTCCCGATTCCAATCCCGATTTCCTGTGCATTCGATAATACAGCAGTTATCACTAAAAACGCAAATGTTAATACTAAATTTTTCATCCGATAAATTCTATTTTTTATATTTATAAATCCTTTAACATTTAAAATCGCTGTTGGTTTACAAAAACCGAACCAATGAAAATGAGGCGCAAGTTACGACCGCGATATTTTTGCTCCCAATTGGTTGAGCCTGCCATCAATGTTTTCGTAGCCCCGGTCGATTTGCTCAATATTCTCGATAATACTCGTGCCTTTTGCCGACATGGCTGCAATAAGCAATGCAATTCCTGCTCGAATATCGGGGGAAGTCATTTTTGTGGCTCGCAAACAAACGGCACGGTTTAAACCGATCACGGTTGCGCGGTGCGGGTCGCATAGAATAATTTGTGCCCCCATGTCGATGAGTTTATCAACAAAAAACAAGCGGCTCTCAAACATTTTTTGATGTATCAATACACTGCCTTTGGCTTGTGTTGCTACCACAAGAAAAACACTTAAAAGATCCGGGGTTAGTCCCGGCCAGGGTGCATCCGATATGGTCATGATCGAACCATCAATATAGGATTCAATTGCGTAGTGAGCGGTATCCTTTACCACCAGATCGTCGTTGTGCTGTTCCACTTTTATTCCCAACTGGCGGAACGATTCAGGTATAATTCCAAGGTGTTCGATACCCACATTTTTAACCGTAATTTCTGAGGCTGTCATGGCTGCCAGGCCAATAAAGCTTCCCACCTCGATCATGTCGGGCAAAATACGGTGCGAGCATCCGCTCAGCGAGTTAACTCCTTCAGAGCCGATCCCGGAGATTTTAGCTCCCATAGATACCAGCATTTTGCTGAGTTGTTGCAAATACGGTTCGCAGGCAGCATTGTAAATAGTTGTCGTTCCTTCGGCCAATACGGCAGCCATGAGTATATTGGCGGTACCGGTAACCGAAGCCTCATCGAGAAGCATGTAAGCGCCTTTCAGCTTTTTTGCAGAAACGGAATACCAATGCTTTTCGGCATCGAACTGAAATATTGCACCGAGCTTCTGCAAACCGATAAAATGCGTATCAACACGCCGGCGGCCGATTTTATCACCTCCGGGTTGCGGAATGAAGCCCAGGCCAAAACGCGTCAGCAAAGGACCGATTATCATTATAGAACCTCTTAAGCTTGAGGCTTTTTCGGCGTATTCAGGAGTTTTGAGGAAATCGATATTAACGTGTGCAGCATTGAAGCGAAAAACGCCTTTTTTGATGCGCTCCACTTCAACTCTGATGTTCTCCAAAATTTCTATAAGTTTGAGCACATCACTTATTTCGGGAACATTTTCCACCGTCACATTTTGGTCGGTCAATAACGTGGCACATATAATTTGAAGTGCTTCGTTTTTTGCGCCCTGCGGCTCAATACTTCCAGATAATTTGAAACCACCCTCAATGGTGAAAGTTGACATCTGAACAGAGTAAAATTATTAAGAGCGTCTTGATTTTCCTTGAGACTTTCCTTGCGTTTTCTTGGGTTTTTTGGGTTTCCCAAGAATTATTTTTGTATCCGTGAGTTGCAAATCTTTATCAATTTCAAGATTTCCACGCGACAATTCTTCGAAATCCGCGAAGATTTTTTCGTCTTCCACAGCATCTTTATTCCAGGCGAGGTATGATTTTTTCATGTGATTGGC
>CAJDXF010000068.1_pt1 | contig 13411 bp, 15 predicted proteins | sample 7391791 | NCBI WGS metagenome assembly CAJDXF01 (sample SAMEA7055712, study PRJEB34461) | soil metagenome | biome: terrestrial ecosystem; feature: Peninsula; material: soil | place: Antarctica | collected 2016 | reverse complement strand
CAATTTTGAACTCGACCACGAAGTAATGTCGTTGGATGAGGTTGTGGTGACCGGTACAAAAACATTTCAGCGCCAAACAGAAGCGCCGGTAATTGTCAATATTTTGGACAAAAAAGTAATTAACGCGGTTCAAGCCTGCAATATTTCCGAAGGATTAAAATTCCAACCCGGACTGCGTGTTGAAACAGACTGCCAAACGTGCAATTACACCCAGTTGCGGATGAATGGGCTCGGCGGTGGATATTCACAAATACTGATTAACGGTCGTCCGATTTTCAGCCCCTTGGTGGGTTTATACGGATTAGAGCAAATTCCGGCCAATATGGTCGACCGCATTGAAGTAGTTCGAGGCGGCGGATCGGCACTATACGGTTCAAGCGCTATTGGAGGAACCGTGAACGTCATCACCCGAATCCCCACCACCAACGACTACGATGTTAGCTTGACCAGCCAAAGCATAAAAGGAGAAGCCATGGACAACCGGCGCTACCGCGAGGCGTACGATCATCAGGGATTAACACTCCGAGCTGATGGCAGCAGCTTTTTGGAAAAAGATAATTTTTCTGAATTGCCTGAATTAAGAAACAATTCTTTTGGCGGGAATCTTTTTCTCAAACCTACTGTCAACCAAAAAATTGAATTGAATTTTACAAGTTTGTACGAATACCGCTATGGTGGCGAAATGGTGGAAAAGGTAGCTCATTTTGCAAAGCAATCAGAAGAACGGATACACAATATTTTTATGGGAGGCCTGGATTATCAAATCAATTTCAACGACTACAACAGCTCTTTCATCACGTACTTAGCAGGTCAATATACGGACAGAGATCATTACACCGGAATTTATCCTGAAATTGCTGATTTTGATACGGAAGCCGAGTTCATTACTGCGGAACAACTGCACCTGAAAAACCCGCCTTATGGATACACCTACAATACAACCGCGCAAGGCGGAGTACAACTTAATCACCGGCTAACGAATTTTATTTCAGGGACCAATGTGATTACCGTAGGCGCAGAGTATGTTTTTGATGATATTCTGGACTCCATTCCTCAATTTAAATATGGAACCGATCAGGTAACAAAAAATGCGGCTGCTTTCCTGCAAAGCGACTGGCAGATTAACAGTTCCTTCACCTTTCTCTTTGGCTTGCGCGCCGACAAGCACAACCTTGTTAACCGTGCGATTTTAAGCCCACGACTTTCCCTGTTGTATCGATTAAAGGATTACACCCAATTCCGGCTTACCTGGGGGACCGGATTCCGCGCCCCACAAGCATTCGACGCCGATATGCACATTGCGTTTGCCGGAGGCGGAGTGTCACGGATTTCTTTAAATCCTGATTTAGACGAGGAACGCTCCAACAGCTTTAGCGGATCGATAAATTTTGATTACCCGCACGAAAAGTATATTTTGGGATTTACTGTTGACGCCTTCTATACCAATCTAAAAGATGCATTCTATCTGCAACCGATTGGCAGCGACGACCTTGGCGTACAGTTTGAAAAACGCAATGGGCCCGGTGCAACCGTGCAGGGAGCAACCCTGGAGCTTAGGGCGAACTACAACAAAATGGCACAAGTGGAAGCAGGTTTTACCCTGCAAACTAGTGTTCACGACGAAGCCGTTGAGAACATCGAAGGACTGGCGCCCAAAAAAGAATTTTTACGTTCTCCTAACGATTACGGATATTTGATTTTAACCTTGAACCCTACGAAAAACATTAATGCATCGGTAAGCAGCATTTACACCGGAACGATGTTACAAGCTAAATTTTCACCCAACTTAGCACTTCTGCCCAATGAATACCGCACTTCACCTTCGTTTACCGAATTAGGCGCTAAACTTGGTTATACTTTTTCGTTGCCGGTGATTGATTCAGAACTTGAAATTTTTGGCGGGGTAAAAAATCTAACTGATAACTATCAAAATGATTTCGACAACTATAAAAATCGTGACAGCAATTATATTTATGGCCCCTCATTGCCCCGTACTTTCTATGTTGGGTTAAGGTTGAAATCGTTTTAAACCCTGTGTCTAATTTTTTATTCGATCAGAATTTTTTATAGTCGGAACAATAAATGCAACTACGATTGTTCCGATTAGTCCGGCAATCCAAACGATTAACCGTACGTAAAATACAGAGATAAAAAAAAGAGTTGAAATGGCGATCATCGTCCACATTGAAGCTATTGCGAATAGCTTTATTCTCCATGTAATACCTTTTTTTTGCTGATATTCCTGGATAAAAGGGCCAACTATTTTATTCGAGATTAGGCGGTTGTATAATTTATCGGAGCTTTTAATGTAAAGTGCCGCTGTGATCAAAAGGAAAGGAGTGGTGGGCAAACCCGGGATAATTATTCCGATAATTCCTAAAGCGAGGGAAAGTGTACCCAATATGATATATACAATTCTGAGAACATTCATGTAAACCATTAACGTTTATACGCCAGCAGGGTTTACGCTGTTTTTGCTTTTTCGGACGCACAGCCTTCGCGGTACTCTGCAATAATTTGTTTCACCTGTGTGGGGGCAACGCGCCCATACACCTTTTCGCCAACGGTAACAACCGGCGCCAGTCCGCAAGCTCCAACGCAGCGCAGGCAGTTTATCGAGAACTTTCCGTCAGGGGTAGATGCGCCAACTTCCACTTTCAGTTGCCGTTTAAATTCGGCCAAAACCTGCTCAGCACCGCGCACATAGCAAGCCGTTCCCATGCAAATTGAAATGGGAAATTCACCATGTGGAATCATAGTGAAATAGCTATAAAACGTAACGACCCCATAAACGCGGGCTACCGAAGTTTTCAGCTCTTTGGCAATAACTTCCTGAACTTCGGCAGGCAAATAGCCAAGCTTATTTTGGGTTTTGTGCAGTACATTAATCAACTCACTCTCTTTGTGTTCAAATTCGGTGCAAACGTCCTTAATAACTTGAACCGTGTTTTCCGATAGTTTTATTTTTGGCATTCTATTAGATTGTTAGATGTTCGATTCTTGATATTTATAAATTACCTCCACAAATCTTCCGTTTTAATAACCTTACCTTCGCTCGTGCGTGATTTTAGTATTTCTTTCACGAAATCAGGGTTATAAGGGCTTTCGATGATATCACCAACAATTTCAACGTTTTTATCGCTTTTTGCAATTTCGCTGATTAACCCAAGTAGATATTGAGTTTTTCGGGTGCGTACATTTATCTTTATTGTTACAATTGGCATTTTGTTTATTTATTTTGTTTCTACCAAAATACTAAATGAGTGTTATTTCAGAATCTCCCTCTTTCTTTCGAACCTATTTTGCATACGTTGAACTTTAACTTTGAACCTTACAACCTAATTAGGGATTCCATCCGATCCCAACTGTGTAGATACAGATGGAATCCCTGCTGCACTTGGAACTCGGCACTTTAAACTTTAAACTTTTTCACCGGGTTTTCATGCGATTTCCGGATAGTTTTGTTGCTGTCCTCGCGATAAATCGCCATTTGTCGCTTTTTCAGAATTTCAGCGTTGCCATGATGGTAAGGTTGACCACCGCCGCCGATGCAGCCGCCCGGACAACTCATGATTTCGATGGCGTGAAACTCGCTTTTCCCTGCCTGAATTTCTTCCAGTAGTTTACGCGCATTGCCTAAACCGTGAGCAATACCAATTTTTATAGGAAGCCCGTCAAAATCGATGGTCGCCTGCCGTATTCCTTCCATTCCGCGCAGTTCATCGAAATTCAATCTTGGAAGTTCTTTTTTGGTATGAAGCTCGTACGCCGTGCGCACTGCGGCTTCGATTACACCACCCGTAGTTCCAAAAATCACACCCGCTCCGCTTGATTCGCCTAAAGGTTTATCAAAATCTTCGTCAGGTAAAGTCCTGAAATCAATATTCGAAATTCTTATCAGTGCAGCCAGTTCGCGGGTAGTGATTGCATAATCTACATCAGGGTTTCCGTTCACTTTAAACTCGTCGCGACCACATTCGTATTTTTTTGCCACACACGGCATAATGGAAACCACCACCATATCTTCGCGTTTGATACCCAATATTTCGGCAAAATAGGTTTTGGCAATCGACCCGAACATTTGTTGTGGCGAACGGGCTGTTGAAGGAATGTCACTCATTTCAGGAAATTGATGCTCAAAAAACTTCACCCAGGCAGGGCAACACGAAGTTAGAATGGGCAATTTCACATCTTTGTCGCCGGCCAGGTGTTTTCCCAGACGGTTAAGAAGCTCTGTACCTTCTTCCATAATAGTGAGGTCAGCAGCGAAATCAGTATCGAAAACATAGTCGAAACCCAAACGACGAAGTGCAGCAGCCATTTTCCCTGTAACCAGCGTTCCGGCTTCCATGTCGAACTCTTCACCCAAAGCAGCACGCACCGCGGGTGCAGTTTGTACAATTACCGTTTTTGTAGGGTCGGCCAGTGCCCGGATTACTTTGCCGGTTTCGTCCACTTCGGTTAAAGCTCCTGTAGGACAAACCGCAACACATTGTCCGCAATAGGTACAAACCGAATGATCGAGGTTCATCTCGAAGGCAGGGGCAACCACTGCGTAAAATCCACGATTTATAGCAGAAAGAACACCCACTGTTTGCACTTCGTTACACATCATTTCGCAACGACGGCACATAATGCACTTATCCACATCGCGGATAATCGCAGGCGAAGTATCTTCGCGGTAGTGTGACTTTTCGCCTTGATAATGAATTTTGCGAATACCAAGGTAATGCGCCATGTCCTGCAAGTCGCAATTCCCCGACTTGGCACAAATCAAACAATCAGCAGGATGATCCGAAAGAATCAGTTCCATAACGGTGCGCCTTGCATTGATTGCCCGCACTGAGTGAGTACTTACGTTCATACCTTCATTAACATCAGTGCAGCAGGCCGGTGCAAGGTTTCGCCGGCCATCTACTTCCACCACACAAATCCGGCATCCACCGGGTTTGTTTTCGATATTCAAATCGTCAAGTTTCATGTGGCAAAGCGTTGGGATGTGTATTCCAATTCCCGAAGCCGCTTCTAAAATAGTTGTTCCTTTTTTTACAACAACCGGTTTATTATCGATAGTAAGATTGATTGTATCCATGATTTTTCAGCTTAATTAAGTATAACCGCGTTGAATTTACATTTCTCGAAACAAACACCGCATTTAATACAAAGCGATTGATCGATGTAGTGCGGTGACCGACGTTCGCCGGTGATTGCACCAACCGGACAATTACGAAAACACAAAGTACAACCAGTACATAGTTCTTCATCAATTTCGTATCGCAGCAGCGATTTGCATTTATGTGCAGGGCATTTCCCTTCCAGCACATGCGCCAGATATTCGTCTTCAAAATTAACAATGGTGGAAAGTACAGGATTGGGTGAGGATTGCCCCAGGCACGATCATTCCGCCCGAACCCATCATGGAGCCGGCAGCAATGAGATTTTCATAATCGATTGGAGTGTCAAGGAATTTTTTGGTAAGACATCCACCTGAAGGCCCTCCGGTTTGCACCGATTTAAATTGCTTGCCGTCTCTGATTCCACCGCCAATGTCGTATATCACTTCGCGCAAAGTGGTTCCCATTGGTACTTCTATCAGACCCACATTGTTGATTTTCCCGGCCAGCGCAAAAACTTTTGTGCCTTTTGATGTCTTAGTTCCAATTTTATTGAACCAGTTTGCACCTTTATTAATAATGACCGGAATGTTTGCAAATGTTTCCACGTTATTCACATTGGTAGGTTTACCAAGGTAACCCGAAACCGAAGGGAATGGCGGTTTCACGGTAGGTTCACCGCGGAAGCCTTCCATGGAATGTATTAGTGCCGTTTCTTCGCCGCAAACGAAAGCACCCGCCCCGTAGCGCAACTCAATCTTGAAGTTAAAGCCGGTTCCCAGAATGTCTTTCCCAATTAATCCATAAATTTCGGCTTGTTTGATGGCAATTTTCAACCTTTCGATGGCCAAAGGATATTCAGCACGAATGTAAACCAAACCTATATCAGCGCCGATGCAATAGCCGCAAATTGCCATGGCTTCGATTACAGAATGCGGATCACCTTCCAAAATCGAACGGTCCATAAATGCGCCGGGGTCGCCTTCGTCAGCGTTGCAAACCACGTATTTTTGGTCGGATTCCACCTTTCGGGTGATTTCCCATTTCAAGCCCGTTGGAAAACCGCCTCCGCCTCTACCGCGCAATCCCGATTCCTTGATTTCAGCAATCGTTTGTTCAGGTGATAGTTCAGTCAAGCATTTCCCCAAAGCCGCATATCCGTCGCGACCAATGTACTCATCAATGTTTTCAGGATTAATAAACCCACAGTTTCGCAGTGCGATGCGGATTTGTTTTTTGTAGAAATCAATGTTTGTGGTTGAGGTTACGGTGAAATCGTTTTTTGGATTTTTGTAGTACTTTAATAATGGGTCCTTTTTCACAAAATCCAAAACACCCGGTGAGCACTACCTGTACATCGTCCTCCAAACCAAATTCTTCAAGGTAATAGTTCAGCTTGTTTTTGATTTCATCGCTTTCTGCAGCTTTACATCCCGTACCGCCACAAATCAGCAATTGCATTCTGTAATCGGTCATAGTTTTGAGTTTAAAGTTGAAGGTTCAAAGTTCAAATCCCGCCTGCATAAAGAATTCGGACAGGTTCAAAGCTGAGTCCTTATTCATCGTCAATGGTTTTAAAAGTAATTGGGATAATCCCATCAATCAGTTCACCCTTTTTAATATAGGTATCAATTATTTCTTTCGCTTTGTGTTTGTTGACAAAACCAAAAACCACAGGTTCTGTGTTTGGTAAAACAACCTCAACGGTCGGTTCGGCATAACAGTAACCCATACATCCGGTTTGGGTAACTAAGGAGTCAATCGCTTGTTGCTCCAACTCTTCCACAAAAAACTTCATAGTCTCCTTTGCTCCCGAAGCAATTCCACAGGTTGCCATTCCTACTTTTACCTGGACGACTTTTTCGGGATTATCGCTGTTTTCGCGCAGTTTTATTTGCGCTTGTACCTGCTCTTTAATTCGTTTGAGGTCGGCTAAAGTTTTGATTTTTGTTGTTTCCATTTTTTATGGCTATTGGTTTTATTTCTTTTACTGAATTTCCTGCATATTGTTTTTAATTAATTCAACAATCGCTTCGCGAATCTCTTTTTGCTGAAGCGGAACTCCGTCAATCATTTCCAGTATTTCTGTCGAACGGAGTTCAAATTTCCCTTTTTCGGTTTCATATTCCAATTCAAAATCAACATTTCTGTTGCCTAACAAGGTCAAATAAAATACATCCCAAATTTCCCCTAAGACCGGCTTATCCATATTCGACAGTTGAAAGACCGCTTCAACACGCGTTCCTTTGTTTTGCTCCGAACTCAGAAGAAAACTTCCGTTCGCACGTTCGGCATTCTGTTTCAGCAACGACAAGCCCAGTCCCACTTTCCGGGTTATTCGCGTTGTAAAGAATGGGTTGCTTGCCTGTTTCAACGTTTCGGTATCCATTCCACAACCGTTATCGCTGATTATCAAAGAACAAATATCCTTAATTTTATTCTCTTCAAGCCTGATTTTAATCAAGTTTGCCTTTGCCTGAATTGAATTTTGAACAATATCGAGAATATGGTCTGAAAGTGTTTTCAATGATTTAGTATTGAGTATTTAGTAACAAGTATGCAGTATCAAGTATCAAGTATCAAGTATTGAGTATTTAGTAGCAAGTAACAAGTATTTAGTAGCAAGTATTTAGTAGCAAGTATCAAGATTTGGAATATGCATTGGACATTTCTGAATCCCTGAAATGCGTACAGTTTTTAGTCTAATTCACAATATTTCAACATGTCGGCCATTTTTTCGGTTAAGTGCCATTCTAATTTCCTCAAAACTTATTTCCTGCAAATGAAACTCGCTGTAAATCTCGCCAATTTGATTCAAAAAATGGGCATCTGAGTTGCGAATTAAGCTGATATCTGTCAGTATATTATAATGTTGTTGAGCATGTTTTTTACTGATATTCTTCGATATACCCAAAGCATCGAATTTTAAACGGGGCGGAATAAACCCCAATTGCCCAAAAATCCCATTGAAAGGGCGGTCGATGTGAGCAGGAATGAATATACCGTCTAACTTTTCCACTTCGCGTTGTACCTCTTCAATTCCCAGTTTTAAGGCGGCGGTCAAATAGTTGGGTACCAGTTCTAAAATGTTGTCGTGCTCATCAACAACCGGTTGGTAACCAAAATGACCATCAGGATTTGGAATATTCGTAATTTCCCTTTCAATGATTTTCTGAAAAGCATCCAACTCGTTTTCAAACTGAAAAAAAACTAAGCAATGCACTTCTTCCTTCGTAGTTACTTCCGCACCGGTTAAAACAAAAATTCCTTCTTTTTCAGCAAGGCGTTTCACCAGTTTTGCATTTCGTGTTGAATTATGGTCAGTAACACCGATGATTTGCAGACCAGTCTCTTTAGCACGTTCCACAATGTTGGCGGGGGTCATTTCCAAATCCGCACAAGGTGACAAAAGGGTATGGATGTGCAAGTCGGAGCGGAAAACTGATAGATCAATTTTATGTTGTTCACATGGCTGGGGCTGGGGTTGGGATAGATGTATGTGTAGAGACAAGGCATGCCTTGTCTCTACGTTGGGAACGTTGGGAACATCTCTGTCACCGGAACTACTACTATTTGTTTTCATCGTCATTATAGAACTTATCTTTGTTCCAATTTTCGACATTAGTTTCAATATAACGCCGAATCCGCTGTAATGAATCATCATCACGAATGATGTGATCGTGAAACCTTGCCTGCCATTCAAATTCAAAACCTAAACGATGTACATGTTTTGAAACTGCCGATTTGTATGAACCCAATATTGATGAAAGGGTGTTTTTCCCTTGATTGCGGAATCGTTTCTGCTCAAATGTTTGCCCTGCGTCCGATGATGGTGTTTCGGATTGTGGCGGATGGATATGCTGTAGTAGAGACAAGGCATGCCTTGTCTCTACATTAGGAACGTTGGGAACGTTGGGAACATTGGGAACGTTGGGAACGCTGGGAGCGCTGGAAACATCGCTACCCCTTTCCACAACTTTATTATCCAAAATACGATAATTTGAATTTTCCGGATTGTTAATTGCCAATATTCCATGGATGTGGTTTGGCATCACAACAAATTCGTCCAAATCAACAATTTTGGAATGGTTTTTAATTTCATACCAAAACACATCTGCCAAAACGCCAATGTGGGATAAAATCATTTTTCCGTTTTCAATTTGACCGAAATAATTCTGATGATTTTTTGTACAAATGGTGACAAAATACAAGGCATCCCAACTGTAATCCCAGTATTGCAAACGAGTGGAAGGAATTCGATATTTATTTTGAAACTTGTCCATTATCCATTGCACAAATTAATTCAACAATTTTGTCCTGTTACTCTTTGAAGCTATAAGATCCAATTCCAAATTAACAGTAAGTCGAGCACGGTGAAAAGTCAGAAATCTCAAACATTACAGCGTCTGAAAGGTCTGTCAGCGTTTAGAATTCGTCAATTCTCCATAAATTCTTCCTGCCAATTCAAAGGTTCCCATGTCTGTTCCAAGCAGGGGGATTCCCTCTTCTTCACTGTGCGCGATAGTTTCAGGATCGGGCTGGAGGCCTTTCACCAAAATTACGGCAGCAAGATCTTTTAGCGAGGCGATGGCCATAACGTTTTGATGCGTTTGCAGGGTGATCCAAACCTGGTTTTCGGTTGCAAAACCCATTACGTCGCTCAGCAAATCGGAAGCATAGCCTCCTGATATTTTCTTATCTAAACCAGCCTCGCCAGAAAACACTTTCAATCCAAATTTTTCAACCAATTCTGAAACCTTCATATTCTCCTCCTTTCAAAAAAATTAATCTTTAATCAAAAAATCAATATCGTTTATTTTAGCATTCCATTTTTAAGTATTTCATTATAACCCACCCTTCAACTTCGCTCGGGGTGACGGTCAGACTGAACGAAGTCCCCGTCTGAACGGTCGGGCAGGGAAGTCTGTTTACCTAACTAAACGACAAGCAATCAACAATAATCATCAATCAACACCCATCATTCATCAATAACAAATAATAAATTTAACGTCGTCCCCTCTCCCACTCTGCTTTCGATGTGCAATTCATCCGCATTTTTCTTGATATTCTGCAAGCCCATTCCAGCGCCAAAACCCATTTCGCGAACCTTTTGGGTAGCAGTACTAAAACCGGCTTGCATTGCCTGTTCAATACTTTTGATTCCGGGGCCTTTATCGGCAATAATCACATGAATGACACCCGGCTCAAAAATGACGCTTAATTTCCCACCGTGTGCATGCGCCACCACATTTACCTCAGCTTCGTATATGGCTACAACCATCCGCTTGATGATAGCAGGATCCACTTTCAACTGTTTCAGTTTGCTTTTGATTTTACTTGAAGCCTTACCTGCCAGATTAAAATCACCTCCTGTTATGTCGAATTCCAGAGTCATCAGTAAAGCGGTTTAATTCCGTTGGAGTAAAGCAATCCGCTCAGCCTGAAGATAGAAAAGGGACTTTCTAACAGAAGTATCCCCAATTCTTCAGCCAGGGCAATCATTTCGGGAGATGCCGGTTTATTGCGGCCCAGCAGCACCACCGGAACATCGGCCATTTCAACGGTTCGTATCAACTGCAGATTAGCCAGGCCGGTGATTAAAACGATATTATGTTCGTCTAACGTCAACACATCACTCATCAAATCGGAACTAAAAGCTTTCGTAATTATTTCTGCGCTCTCAGAATCCCCGGCAACTACTTTTGATTGGGTCAGTTTTATCAGGTCTTTAATTTCCACTTTTCCGAATTTATGTTTAGAACTGGTTCTTTTGATTTTACTTTCCGCAAAGATAACGGTAGAAAAATTGAAAAACAGAATAAACACAGTTGTTATACAACATTTTTAAAATCGTGTTGATAACTTGAATAAACGTGTTTTATTCCTTACTTTTCGACTTCCTATTCTAAAAAATAAAATCATGATCTACGACAAGAAAACATTTCTGCCGGGCAATATCGACGATCCGAAATTCTACCAAAAAATAATTGATACATTGCCTATCCCGATATACTACCGCGACACCAAGGGGGTTTACCAAATGTGCAACCACGCCCACGAGCGGTTTACCGGAAGACCGCGCGAAAGCATGATTGGCAAATCGGTATTCGAAATACATCCCAAGGAAGCTGCGGAAACCTATTATGGGCGCGACCAGGAATTGCTGGCCAATCCGGGTGAGCAGGTCTATGAAACTGCGATCAGGCACATTGACGATACCCTGCACAACGTGATCATGAACAAAGCAGTTATCCGCAACAACAACGATGAAATTATTGGGATTGTGGGCTCGATTAACGACATTACCGAACTTAAAAAAACTCAAAAAAACCTGGAACGTGCACAGGAATCGATGGAAGTGTCGTCGCACATGATGCACAAAATTAGCGCTGGGATTGTGATGATTGACTCCAACTACAAGGTAATTGACTCGAATGAAACCTTTGCACAACTTATGGGTGAAGAAAGTGCTGAACTTTATGAAACCATTCCGGGCTTAACCGGTGCCGACGTGAAAATGCTGGTTCCGGAAGTAATTTTTAAAATGATGGCCGGAATTATGCAATCGGGGGAAGAAATGCTGGAACGTGACCTAAAATTCCAAAACAAACTTATCCATGTTTCGGTAGTTACTCTATACAAAAACAAAGCGGTGGGCGCAGTTATTCGCGACATGTCGGCCCCCATGCTGGTGCGCGACGAAATCATTAACCGTGCCAGGCGCATCAACAAACAAAACATTGAAACGGTGCAGAAAATTGCTTTCTTAATGGGCGAAAATGCCGCTGAAACCGAAGAGCTTTTAAATTCAATCATTGAATCTTACAGCTATGGTGACGATGAATAACCCTGGCTACCACGTTGAAATTGACGTACAGCAAAAACGGCCAAAAGGCGAAATTGCCTGCGGAGACGTGTTTCAATCGGACATTACCCGCGAAGAAGGACGGATGATTCTGGTACTAAGTGACGGCATCGGACACGGGATAAAAGCCAGCGTTTTGGCCACCCTCACCGCCACCATGGCAGTGAAATACACCAAACTACACACTAAACCCGAAGTAGCGGCAAGCATCATTATGAATGCCCTCCCTAAAAGCAGCGACGGAAAAGAGAGTTACGCCACGTTCACGCTTATAGAAATTGAAAATGACGGGCATATTCGCATTACCAATTACGACAATCCAAAAGTGATTATTGTGCGAAATGGAAAGGTTTTCGAACCCAAGGAATATGAATTGAAAGTGCGCGGAGAAGAAAACCTCGGGAAGCTGTTGCGCTGCCGCGAATTTGTGGCACAAAAAGAAGACCGGCTGATTTTCATGTCGGACGGGATTCCACAATCGGGATTAGGAAATGCCCGCTTTGCCATGGGCTGGGGAATGGAGAAAATAGAAGAGTTTGCCTGCAACCAAATCAACCGGATGTCGGATATTTCTGCCACAAAACTGGCTCGCAAAATTATCAATCAGGCCTCCATGAATGACGATTTTTCAGTAAAAGACGATGCCACATGCGGGGTGATTTATTTTAGAGAGCCTCGAAAATTTATGTTGATTACCGGACCGCCTTTCTATAAAATAAAAGATTCTGATTTTGTTAGCCGGATCCGTAATTTTCAGGGGAAAAAAATTATTTGCGGAGGCACAACAGCCGAAATAATTGCCCGTGAATTGAATATCGATGTAGAAATTCAACACCGCCACAAAGAAGCAGCAGCACTGCCACCAGCAGCAAAAATGAGTGGATTCGAGCTGGTTTCTGAAGGAATTCTTACACTCGGGAAAGTGGAAGAAATACTAGAAACCTACGACAGCGACACACGCTTAGAAGACAGTCCACCGGAAGAAATCGTAAAACTGTTGCTGCAACACGATGTAATCGATATTATATTAGGAACACGTATTAACTGGGCACACCAGGATCCCGAACAACCTCTGGAACTTGAATTGCGGAAATTCGTGGTGAAACGGATCGTGAAAATTCTCATTTATAAGTTTTTCAAAAAAGTAAAAGTGGAGTATGTTTAGACATACGTCATCAACGTCCTCATACATATATCGTTAAGAAGCCACATCTTTTTGAGCCATTTTTGCTGTCTTGCGTACATGATTTTGAGCTGTTGATTGTTAACAAATTATTACTATTTTTGGTGGCCTGTCTCGAAAAAAGTTGGAGATAACGAAAAAATAAAATCAAAAAAATCACTACGTTATGAAAGTTTATAAGACGGATCAAGTGCGCAACATTGCGTTAATCGGTAATGCTGGCAGTGGGAAAACCACCCTCGCAGAAGC
>CAJDXF010000014.1_pt2 | contig 13427 bp, 5 predicted proteins | sample 7391791 | NCBI WGS metagenome assembly CAJDXF01 (sample SAMEA7055712, study PRJEB34461) | soil metagenome | biome: terrestrial ecosystem; feature: Peninsula; material: soil | place: Antarctica | collected 2016 | reverse complement strand
GCTCCCCAGGTAGGACTTGAACCTACGACCTACGGATTAACAGTCCGCCGCTCTAACCAACTGAGCTACTAGGGAATAAAGTATTCTTATAAGAACGTCTGCTTTTTCAAAAGCGATGCAAAAATAACAGCTTTTCGTAAAAGAAAAAATTTTTTGGTGAATTTCTTTTCGTATCGTGTTTTTATGTTCTGTGCCCTTGTATTTCAAGGGGACTTTGCTTAAAGATTTATTCAAATTTTGTTAATCGATAAAATAATTACCTTTAAAACCTCGAATTTTGAATGTTTTATTATGCTTAAGTTAAAATCAATTTTCTCCATTATTGCCGCATTTTTCCTGATTTTATGGGGAACGGAAAACGGCTTTTCCCAAAGTTATTTTGTTGAAATTACTGTGACCAATCAGCCGCAAAATCATATTCTTTTCGGCACGGTGGAAGGTGACAGTTTTTCTCCTATCGACAGTTCGTTCATCTATCCCGAAAGTGGGAAAGTGGTTTTTAAATTTCCTGAAGATGCACTCCCCGGTACCTACCGTGTGGTGTTTGGAAAAACTTCGTATGCCAAAATCATGGATGAGCCTGCCCAGCAGCTTGACTTTATTTTCAATAACGAAAATATCGCGTTGAAAACGGATTACAAAGAACCTTTTCAGAAACTGGAAATTTGGTCCATTGACGATACGGAACGCGCCACAAAAACTGCCAATGAATACAATATGGTTCAAATGGAACGCGATCATTTTGTAGTGCAAGCTGCCCAGCAGAACACCGGACTATTGGCTTCGGTATATATCCGTAACCAGCGTCAGCCGCTGTTAGACGGATATTTAAACCCTTCTGAACGTCTGGACTTGTTTCACAAGGAATTTTTCAAACCGTTAGACTTTACCGACGAACGCTTAATTCATTCCTCCATTTATTCCGACAATGTATTTGTGTATTTAGCCAGCTACAATAGTCCCGATTTTACCAAAGAACAACGTGAGAAAGCCTACATAAAAGCCGTGGACATTGTGATTCAAAATATTGGTGACAACCAGGCGATTAAAAAGTTTATACTGGAATATTTGGTTCAAGGATTCGAGGTTTTACAACTGGATGCCGTTATCGAACACGTTTCCAAAAAGTACAATTATAAACCTTAGACTGTTCTTTCACTTTTTTGAATACTTGGGATGAGAGGAATACAGTAAATCTTGGCTGTCATTTCGACGACATAGCCTGCCTGCCGGTAGGCAGGGAGGAGAAATCCGTTCCATAAATGCAGAGATTTAGCTCCGCTGATTTTCAATTCTCCTCGTTCCTCGTCGAAATGACAATCCAGATTTAATTTTTTTATTATCACTGATAAACACCTTATGTTTGTTCGTGTCTTAGTGTTGAATTTTTATTTCTGCTAACTGCTGCGGCAACGGTGCATCCTCATACGCCTGATTGCGGTAACGGGGTTCAAAACCTGCATCGCGAATGGCCTGTTGGATTCCCTGCGCATTCAATTTGTATTTTGCGCCTGCTGCCGACACCACGTTTTCTTCCATCATAATCGAGCCAAAATCGTTGGCGCCGCCGTGCAGGCAAAGTTGCCCGGTAGCTGCACCCACAGTAAGCCATGATGCCTGAAGGTTTTTGAAGTTGTTCAACATGATGCGGCTAACAGCTACCAAACGCAAATAATCATTGGCGGTTGAGGTGTTTCGGATGCCTTTTTGCTGAAGAACGGTCCCTTCGTCCATAAACGGCCAGGGCACAAACGTTACAAAACCATAGTTTTCTTCGGGCTTTTCACTTTGAACTTCGCGCAAACGGATCAAATGCTCCAGTCGTTCCGCTTTTGTTTCGATGTGCCCAAACATCATGGTTGCTGAGGTTACGAGGTTCATTTTGTGGGCTTCACGCATCACATCCAACCAATCTTGCGTATTGCATTTTCCCGGCGATAAGATTTTTCGCACTCTGTCCGACAGGATTTCGGCACCCGCGCCGGGCAAACTGTCCATGCCGGATTTTACCAGTATTTCGAGTGTCTCCCGAAAACTTTTCCGTTCTTTTTTGGCGAGAAATGCTACTTCGGGAGGTCCTAAAGTATGCAATTTCAAATCAGGGTAACGGCGTTTCAGTTCAGAAAACAAATCGGTGTAGAATTTCAGTCCAAGCTTTGGGTGCATGCCTCCCTGCAACAACAACTGGTTTCCGCCAGCAGCCAGCAATTCCTCAATTTTCGCGCAGTATTCGTCGATAGTGGTAATGTATTGCGCGTCTTCATTAATTTTACAATGAAAATTACAAAACTGGCATCCCGAAATACAAACGTTGGTGATGTTCACATTCCGATCGATAATCCATCCCACCTGGTTTCCCGGTACCTGTTTTTGGCGGCATTCATTTGCCACCAGCATCAATTCGTTGGTCGGAACCTGCTCATAAATCAACATTCCTTCATCTAAGGAGAGTGCTTCCAGCTCTATGGCTTTATGTAATATTTTTTCTGTATTCATTATTTAACCAAATTATTTCAGTTCAATTTTTTTTGTAAAATTTAATAAGGTTGAAATTTGGATAACCCATTATTTCCTGCGAATCAACCTATCCTACAACCAAAACTTCTAAGTTCTGAAAGAACGGCAGGTAAAAGCATAGGGTGCAACCCTGTGGAAATGATCGGTAGCTGCGGTTAGGGCTGAAAGCCCGATATGTATTATATCAGGCATGCAATACATTTCAGGGCTTTGCCCCTTTATTCAAAACCTAAAACCACCTGTTTTCATTAAACGATAATAACTTTTAATGTTCGGAACAAATAAATTCAAATTCACAAAAATTCAAACCTTATCTTAAATCATCATTCAACTTTTCTTCCTTTCGCCAAGAAATTCAATCCTTTATTTTAATGTATTATTTTAGCAGAAAAATTACTGCTATGATTCCAAAAATTTCAAAAATAACAGAATTAAAGGAAAACACTTCAACCGCTATTCTATTCAGCCGCTTTGAACAGCTTTCAAACGTTCAGGCTTCTGCCGGGAAAATGGATTACATTCAAAAACGTTTGGAAAAAGACAGCGAATGTGTTGTTCATAATCATCCGGTAATTCATTTTTTTCATCGAACAAAGGAAGAAAAAGAAATCCATTTACAAGCTGAAGCTGCGCGAAAAGCGGGTGCAAAACTTTTTGATTTGTTGAAATCAGAACAGATAAAAACAGTACAAATAGTGAATTTTGGCACACCGGCTCTTTGTTTGGCTTTTGTTGAAGGCCTTCTTTTATCCGGCTACGCCTTCGACAAATACAAGAAAGAAAAAGAGGATTACAGGCTTGAAACTATTTTTATTGTTGAAAGTGAAATCGCGGATGAACAGCTGGAAGAAATTCAAAACCTCACCAAAGCTGTGTTTCATGCCCGCGACCTGGTAAACGAACCACTTTCCTATTTAACTGCTGTTCAATTTTCAAATGAAATTGAAAAAATGGGCGAAGAGGCAGGCTTTTCTGTCGAAGTTTTTCACAAACAGAAAATCGAAGCCCTTAAAATGGGCGGGTTGCTTGCGGTGAACAAAGGGAGTATTGATCCGCCAACTTTCACGATTTTAGAATGGAAACCTGAAAACGCAAGAAACGCGAAACCTATTGTACTGGTGGGCAAAGGAGTGGTTTTCGATACAGGAGGGCTGAGCCTGAAACCTACTGCCAAAAGCATGGATTACATGAAGTGCGACATGGCGGGTGGGGCAGTGGTGGCCGCAGCACTCTATGCGGCAGCAAAAAATAACTTGCCGGTACATGTTGTCGGTTTGATTCCTGCAACCGACAATCGTCCCGACGGAAATGCTTACGTTCCTGGCGACATCATAACTATGTTTGACGGCACCACCGTGGAAATAAAAAATACCGACGCCGAAGGTCGTTTGATTTTGGCCGACGCCCTGAGCTATGCAAAAAAATATACACCGGAATTGGTAATAGATATAGCCACTCTTACCGGTGCAGCCGAAATTGTTGCCGGAAATTGTGCCATTGTGGGTATGGGCAATACGGCTGAATACCTTCAGAAACTAAAAGAAACAGGAACCGAAACCTACGAACGGATTATCGAAGTTCCACTTTGGGATGAATACGCGAAGCCATTGAAATCGGCGGTAGCGGATTTAAACAATTTGGGCGGCAGAGAAGCACAGAGCACTGTAGCGGGGAAATTCCTTGAGCACTTCACTGCTTACAACTGGATTCATCTCGATGTTGCAGGAGTGTCATTTCTGTTTGATAAAGACAATTATTTGCCCGTTGGCGGCACAGGTTACGGCACCCGCCTGCTTTATAACTTTTTGAAGAAAATCAATTAAAAAACATAACTTTGCCGCTCTTTTTTAAAGAGAATTAGAATTATCTGAAAATTGAAAAAATGGCACAAAACGATAAAATAAGAGTTGGAATAACACATGGCGACATCAACGGAATTGGTTACGAGGTGATTCTAAAAACTTTGGATGAACCCTTGATTCTCGAAATGTGCACCCCAATTATCTACGGTTCACCAAAAGTGGCAGCCTACCATAGAAAAGCACTCAACATCGATAGCATCAGTTTCAACCATATCCGCTCTGCCAACGAATCGCACAGCCGGAAAATCAACGTTATTAACTGCATTGACGATAATACCCGCGTGGAACTGGGAAAATCCACCCGCGAAGCCGGGGAATCATCGTACAATGCCCTGGATCAGGCTTGCATCGATATTTCCCAGGGATTAATCGATGTTCTGGTGACTGCACCAATAAATAAAGACAATATTCAAAGCGATAGTTTTAACTTTCCGGGGCATACCGAATTTTTGGCCGAACGTTTTGGCGCAAAAAATTACGCCATGCTCATGGTGAGCGAGACCATGAAAGTGGGCGTGGTAACTACCCACATGCCTCTTTCACAAGTGGCAGAACACATCACCATAGAAGCAGTGCTTTCCAAAATCAGAATTATAGCACACACCCTTCGGCAGGATTTTGCAATCAGCAAACCGCGCATTGCGGTGTTTGGTCTGAATCCCCACGCGGGCGACAACGGACTGCTTGGTACCGAAGAAATCGAAATCATTCTCCCGGCTATTCTTCAGGCTAAAAAAGAAGGAATTATTGCTATGGGGCCATTTCCTGCCGACGGCTTTTTCGGTTCGGAAGATTATCGTCGTTACGATGCTATTTTGGCCATGTACCATGATCAGGGACTCATCCCTTTTAAACTGGCATCGTTTGAGCGCGGTGTGAATTACACTGCCGGATTGCCCATTATCCGTACTTCACCGGCCCACGGGACTGCATACAGCCTGGCAGGCGAAGATAAAGCCTCGCCCGAATCGTTCAGACAGGCATTGTACCTGGCGATTGATATTCATAAAAACAGGCAGATTTACGAAGAGATAACAAAAAATCCGCTTAAAAAATACAATGTAAACCCCAATCAGGTGGACGAAAGTGTTGATTTTACAGCCGAAGACGATCACCTCTAAACCAGCAAATATATGTACGAGTTTATCCGTGGAACAATTGCGGAACGTAATCCGGCAAACGTTGTAATCGAAGCCGGAGGGATAGGTTATTTTCTCAATGTTTCGCTCAATACATACAGTAAACTGGGGTCCCAAAAAGAGGGAACCTTGTTTGTCCATCTCACCGTGCGCGACGATGCACACATTTTATACGGTTTTGTAGAAAAAGCAGAACGATTGTTGTTTCGTAATCTTATTTCGGTGAACGGGGTAGGCCCGAGCACGGCTATGCTGATGCTTTCCTCTCTCAGTGCCGATGAAATTGCTTCGGCCGTAACTACCGAGAACGTGAACGTATTGAAAAGCGTTAAGGGAATCGGAATAAAAACTGCCCAACGCATTATTATCGACCTAAAAGACAAGCTCGCCAAAATCCACGAAGGCGACCAAATTTTATTTCCCGAAAACAATACTATCCGAATTGAATCGTTATCTGCTTTAGTTATGCTTGGGTTCGTAAAAAAGGATGCTGAAAAAATCGTATCGAAGATTCTTCAGGAACAGCCCGGAGCTACCGTGGAGAGTGTGATAAAACAAGCATTAAAAAGGTTATAAACTGAATCAAATTGGCTCATAGTTTGCGATACAAATACCTCTTTTTTCTACTGGCATTCCTGTTTGCCTTTGCTAATATAAGCCGGGCTGAATTCGGTGTCAGGGAATTCCGTTTTTATGCCCCGCAGGATACGGTAGTTATTGACACTACCGGACAACTTCCTTATCCTTTTAAAGACCAGCCTGCGTTTGGACACGAAGTTCCGGATTCAATAAAATTATTTTTGAATAAGCCCGGCAATATTAAATACGAAGTAGAATTCGACCCCATTTCCGGGCAATATGTGTTTTATGAAAAGATCGGTAAACTCAACTACCGTTTGCCACAAACCATGTCAATCGAAGATTATATCGATTACGATTTTGACCAGTCGGTAAAAAATTATTGGAAGCAGCGTGCACGGATTCAGGACCTTGACAAAAAAAGATCATTGATACCTGAACTAACTATTGGAGGAGAGGCATTTAACCGGATTTTTGGAGGGAATACCATCAACATTCAGCCACAGGGATATGTAGAGGTAAGCTTCGGATACCAGATGAACGCCACCGAAAACCCGGCAATACCTGAGCGTTTGCGTAAAGTACCCACCTTCGATTTCGATGAGAAAATACAGATGAACGTGGTGGGACAAATCGGTACTAAAATGAACATGCGTGTTAATTATAACACGGAAGCCACCTTCGACTACGAAAACAAAATGAACCTCGAATATAGCGGAGAAGAGGATGAGATTTTGAAAAGGATTGAAGCCGGTAACGTGTCATTGCCGCTGAACGGATCGTTGATTACTGGCGCCTCCAACCTATTTGGGGTGAAGGCCGAAATGCAGTTTGGGAAACTTGCGCTTACTACTATTTTCTCGCAGCACAAAGGCGAATCGCAAACCATGGAAACCGAAGGCGGTGCACAAATTACCAATTTTGAAATTTCGGCAGCTAACTACGATGCCAACCGTCACTTCTTTTTGGCGCAATATTTTCGCGATCATTACGATGAATGGCTTAAAAACACTGCTGTTCCCATGTCGCCCATACACATTAACAAAATTGAGGTTTGGGTAACCAACAAATCAAACCGTTTTGAAGAATCGAGGAATATTCTTGCTATGCAGGACCTTGGCGAACATGATCCGAACATTTATAACAAGGTTCCCCAGTTTCAGGAAACACAAAGTTTGCCCTATCCTCAAAACCTTTATCCGTTTAACGATGCCAACGGCCTGTATTACCAAATGGCAAATATTTACTCCGATGTCCGCGAGGTACAAAACATTACTCAGGTGATGTCGCAGTTCGGAACCGAATTTGTTGGTGGCCGCGACTTCGAAAAAATTGAGCAGGCACGTAAACTCAACCCTTCGGAATTTACCATTAACGAGCGCCTGGGCTACATCTCCATCACTTCAGCACTAAACAGCGACGAAATTTTAGCAGTGGCGTTTAACTATACTTCCAACGGTCAGACCTATCAGGTAGGTGAGTTTTCTACGGACGGGATCAGCGCTCCTAAAACACTACTGCTGAAATTATTGAAGGGCACCAACCTTTCACCAAAACTTCCGACCTGGAAGTTGATGATGAAAAACATCTACAGCCTTAACGCATACCAGCTTACTCAGGAAGAATTTGTAATGAATATCGTGTATCAAAACGATTCTACCGGAACTTTCATCAACTACATTCCCGAAGGCAGGATTAACGGGCACATTCTTTTGGAAGTGATGAACCTCGACAAGCTGAACAAACAAATGGACCCCTACAAAGACGGCGTGTTCGACTATGTTCCGGGCATTACGGTGCAACCCAGTACCGGTCGGATTATTTTTCCGGTTCTGGAACCTTTTGGCAGTCATTTGGCCGACTCAATTCAAGATCCCCGGCTAATTGAAAAATACACCTTCAAGTCGCTTTACGATTCAACACGGGTTTTTGCAGAACAGGATGCGGAACACAACAAGTATAAACTGGTGGGGAGCTACAAAGGTGCATCCAGTTCCGACATCATGCTGAATACGCTGAACCTTGCACAAGGCTCGGTAAAAGTTACCGCTGGTGGTCGTCAGTTGGTGGAAAACGTGGATTATACAGTTGACTACACGCTCGGCAGGGTGAAAGTAATCAATCAGGCCTTGCTTGAGGCGGGAACACCGATTCAGGTTTCCACCGAAAGTGAAGACCTTTTTACCATGCAGCGGAAAACGCTTATGGGTGCTTATGCCAACTATGCTTTCTCTGACAATTTCAACATTGGAGCCACTGCATTGTACATGCACGAACGTCCCTTGACCCAAAAAGTAGATTATGGCGATGATCCCATTTCCAACTTAATGTTGGGTCTTGATACCCGGTTTACTACCGAAAGTATGTTTCTGACGAAAGCTGTTGACGCCCTTCCGTTTTACAGTACCAAAACACCTTCGACTATTAATGTAGATGCTGAAATTGCCCAGTTGATTCCCGGCTCATCAAAAGTTACAAAAGGTGCAGCCTATATCGATGATTTTGAAGGAACAAAAACCTCTATCTCTTTAAAAGCGAGGCAGGCATGGGTGTTGTCAAGTACCCCGCAATTTCAGAATAAACTATTCCCCGAAGGGAATTTGACAAACGACCTGGCGTATGGTTTTAACCGTGCAAAACTGGCTTTTTACATTATTGATCCACTCTTTTTGCGGAACAACAGCTTGACGCCCGAACACATAAAAAACGACAGGGATCAGCAATCGAACCATTTTGTACGCGAGGTTTTTGAAAAGGAAATTTTCCCTGCTAAAGAATCACCTGTTGGGCAGCCTACCAACATTCCGGTGTTCGACGTGGCATTTTATCCTTACGAACGCGGCCCGTACAACTTCGATACAAAACCAAGCATATATTCTGCGGGTATGAACCCTGACGGAACCTTGAAAGCTCCGGAAACGCGTTGGGGCGGAATCATGCGGAAAATTGAAACCAGCGATTTTGAAAACGCCAACGTAGAATTTATTGAATTCTGGATGATGGATCCTTTCGTTTATGATACTTTAGGACAGCACAGTGGCGGCGATCTATACTTCAACCTGGGCGATATTTCTGAAGATATATTGAAGGATTCGAGGAAGTCATTTGAGAACGGGCTTCCTACCAGCGATTTGGTTACCAATGTGGATACTACAGTCTGGGGGAGGGTTTCAACCCTTCAGTCGCTGGTGAACGCATTCGTTAACGATCCGAAGGCAAGAATTTACCAGGACGTTGGACTTGACGGATTGCGCGACGAAGACGAGCGAAGCCATTTCAGTACCTACCTTAAATCACTTCTTGGCCTTGTAGATGACAAAATCTATCAAAAAATGCTGAATGATCCCGCAGGGGATAACTATCACTATTATCGCGGTTCAGATTACGATCGGGATGAAGTGCCCATTTTGCAGCGGTATAAAAACTATAATGGTCCGGATGGAAATTCACCAACCACCGAGAATTCGCCGGAAAGTTACCCTACGGCAGCGTCCACTCTTCCGGATGCGGAAGACATTAACAACGACAATACGTTGAACGAATACGAACGCTACTATCAATATCGCGTGAGCATCCGCAAGGAGGACATGGAGCTGGGGAAAAACCATATTGCTGATATCAAGCAAAGTCGTGTTGAATTGAAAAATAAACAGATGGCCGACATTAAATGGTATCAGTTTAAAATTCCCGTTCGCGATCCGGATGAGGTAGTTGGTAACATCAGCGATTTTAAATCCATTCGCTTTATGCGGATGTTGATGCACGGATTCCAGGATTCCACCATTTTGCGTTTTGCCGAACTGGATTTGGTGCGCGCCGATTGGAGACGTTATACCCGGCAAATTGGTGAACCCGATGCCATTTCGCCCAATGCAAATTTCGATATTTCGGCCGTGAGCATCGAAGAAAACGGAAGTCGCATACCGGTAAACTACATCCTTCCTCCGGGCATCGATCGGGTAATCGATCCTGCCAACCCGCAATTACGCAACCTGAATGAGCAGTCGATGGTACTGAAAGTATCTGATCTGGAACAAGGCGATGCCCGCGCTGCTTACAAGTCGTTAAACATGGATTTCAGAAGGTACAAACGGCTGAAAATGGAAGTGCATGCGGAAGAAATGGATAAATATCCCTTGAAAGACGATGAGCTTTACTTCTTTATTCGCCTGGGGTCCGACTATAATTATAACTATTACGAATACGAAATTCCTTTGAAACTTACCCCGGCCGGTCGCTACAACGGCGATATAGAAAGCGACCGGCATATCGTTTGGCCCGATCAAAACCGGCTGGACATCCCTCTGGATCTATTCACGAACGTAAAACTCCAGCGAAATGATGTGATCCGAAATTCAGGGTCAGGTATAGGTATTCAGGATGTTTTTGAAACCGTACACGAAGGGTGGAACAAGAACCGAAACATGGTTAGAATTAAAGGAAGCCCGAATTTAGGTAACGTGGAGGTGATAATGATGGGTATCCGAAACCGGAAAGGTCAAATCAATACCGGCCCTAAAGCAGTGGAAGTATGGGCAAACGAATTGCGCCTTTCTGATTTTGACGAAGACGGCGGCTGGGCGGCTAATGCTCGCGTATCTACCCGTCTTGCTGATCTCGGGAGTGTGATTGTTGCCGGTCGCACACGCTCAAGCGGTTATGGTAGTTTGAGTCAAAATATCAACAGTCGTCAGCTCGATGATTTAAACGAAATTGATGTGGCAGCATCACTCGACTTAGGTAAGTTCTTCCCGGAAAAGACCGGTGTCAGGCTCCCTTTGTATTATGGTTTTTCCCGCAGTGCAGCCAACCCAAAGTACAATCCGCTCGATCCGGATATCGAGCTTTCAAAATCGTTAGAACATGCCGAAACAAAGGCCGAAAAAGATTCAATACGTTATATCTCACAAGATTTGGTCACCCGGAAAAGCATCAACTTCACCAACATCAAAGTTGAACCTCAAAAGCAAAAAGAGAAAACTTACCTTTGGGATCCCGAGAACTTTGCACTTACCTATGCCTACAACGAAATTGAAAAAAGAGACATAAACACGGAACTGAACATGGACAAGACCCACCGTGCCATGTTCTCGTATAATTACAGCAGCAGACCTAAACTGATACAGCCCCTTACTAAGGTGAAGCTCCTGCAAAAAGGGCCGTTGAAATTGATAGGTGATTTTAACTTTTACCCGCTGCCCACACAAGTTTCATATCGTACCGATTTGTTCCGCCGCTACCACGAAACACAAACACGGAACATTACCAATCCTAATTTCATTCTTCCGGCAACCTTTGAAAAGGATTTCCTGTGGAACCGATTCTTTGATTTGAGGTACGATGTGACGCGGATGTTGAAATTCGATTTCTCTTCGCGCAGCACTTCGCGAATTGACGAGCCGGAGGGGCGAATGAACAGAAGAGATGACGATTACCAGTGGAAGAAAGATTCAATTCTGAATAATCTTTGGGAACTGGGACGCCCGACAATCTACAACCACAACGTGAATGTTACCTACACCGTGCCGATCAACCAAATAAAAATGTTGAACTTTATGTCGGGTACTATTCGCTACCAGGGAACCTACGACTGGCTTGCCGGGCCCCTTACTGCCGATACCATCCGGCTGGGCAACAGGGTACAAAATTCGAAGAATGTTCAATACACGGGTAACATGACCTTAACCACCCTCTACAATAAAGTACCGTATTTTAAAGAGGTGAACCAGAAATTTAGGCGAACGGGACGAAGCCGGGGCAGTCTGAACCGTCGTGCAACCGGAGGACAAGCTCAGGATAATGAACCCTTGCCGCAAAGATCACAAGAGCAGACTTTTACCAACAATATTAAACTTGCCTCGAATACAGCGCAAAAAATAACCCACAAACTGAATACTAAAAAAGTAAAAGTTGTGGTCACTGGCACTGAAGGGAAAATAATCCCGGTTAAAATCAATATCCTCGATGCTAACAACATTGAAATAACAGCCATGGCCGATGCGCCGCAGGCTATGCTGACAGTGAGCGGCAAGCCTGGAGATCAAAGCATTTTTAAAGAAGTGCTCGATGTCAGTACCCGGATTTTAATCGGAGTACAGAATATTTCTGGAACCTACAGTAAATCGGGAGGTACTGTGCTGCCCGGGTATTTGCCCGAACCTACATTGTTTGGTGCTGGGAATTATTCGCCGGATCCGCACTTCTTTAAGCAAAGCTATGCCACGAGCTTTGCGCCGGGAATGCCTTTCCTTATGGGCTTTCAGGATCAGAATTTTGCCAGAAAGGCGGCAGGACATGGTTGGATAACGACCGACTCTACCCTGAACACGCCCTTTATGTTCACCCAAACCGAACGCATTAACCTGAGAGCGACCATCGAACCGCTACCCGATTTGCGTATCGATGTAACGGCGGACCGTTCGTTCTCGAAGAACATTACTGAATTTTATAATTACGATCAGGGAACAGGGAATTTTAACGCCAATAGTTTTTCTGAATCGGGTAATTTCAGCATGTCAACATTAACCTGGGGTACCGCATTTTTTGCCATCGGTAAAGGCGAGGTGCATCAGTCCAAGGCATTCGAAAACATGAAAAAATACCGTGTAGTTATTGCCAACCGCCTCGCAGAACAGCGACCCGGTAGCAATGATTTCGGCTATAATCCCAACGCTCCAAATGCAGGATCTCCTGGCTACCCCGATGGTTATGGGCCAAACTCGGTGGAAGTGATGGTTCCGGCTTTCCTGGCCGCATACCAAAATAAAGACCCCGAAAAAGTATCGCTTGGGCTTTTCCCGTCCCTTAAATTTGTCCGCCCCAACTGGCGTATTCAATATGAGGGGATGATTTCTAAAATCCCGGGATTAAACAAGATTATGCGCTCGTTAAATTTTAGCCATGCCTATCGTTCAAGTTATAACGTCGGCGCCTTTAATACGAACCTGAAATATATGGCCGAAAACGATGGCTTTAGTTATGTTCGCGATATTTCTGATAATTTCATTGCACCCTACGATTTCAATTCGGTGAACATTATGGAAACGTTCAGCCCGCTGATCAATATGGACATCATGTGGATGGGCGACTTAACTACCCGGGCAGAGATGAAACGTTCGCGTAACCTCAATCTTTCGTTTGCCAACAACCAGCTCACGGAAACCATTAGCAATGAATATACAGCGGGAGTGGGGTATCGTTTCACGCAAATGGACCTGATTATTAAAACAAAACGCTCGCAACAAGCTTATTCTAACGACTTAAATTTACGTGCAGATATTTCCTTCCGGAAAAACAAAACCGTGTTACGGCAATTGGATCGCGACGACGA
>CAJDXF010000039.1_pt1 | contig 13863 bp, 11 predicted proteins | sample 7391791 | NCBI WGS metagenome assembly CAJDXF01 (sample SAMEA7055712, study PRJEB34461) | soil metagenome | biome: terrestrial ecosystem; feature: Peninsula; material: soil | place: Antarctica | collected 2016 | reverse complement strand
AAGTGGTGGTGGCAACGGTGGGCACAACTTTATATATGAAAGACGGCGAATTCACGATTAAAAAATCCAAGATCCGTGGCGAAGTTTCGGAAGGAATGATTTGCGCCGAAGACGAAATCGGCATTGGTACCGACCATGACGGAATTATTGTTTTAGACGAAAACGCCAAAATTGGAACGCCTGCTGCCGAATATTTTAAAATCGAATCGGACTGGGCGATTGAAATCGATTTAACGCCTAACCGTATCGACGGCGCATCGCACATTGGTGCCGCCCGCGATTTGGCTGCTTTCCTTTCGCAAACTAAAAAAACGGAATACAAACGCCCGTCGGTGGAGGCATTTAAGGCCGACAACCACGACCTCGAAATTACGGTTGGAATAAATAATCCCGAAGCTTGTCCACGATATTCTGGCGTTACCATTTCGGGAGTTACCGTGAAAGAGTCGCCCGAATGGTTACAAAACCGACTGAAAACAATCGGACTTTCGCCTATCAATAACATTGTTGACATCACTAATTACGTACTTTTTGAAACCGGTCAACCCCTGCATGCTTTTGATGCAGCAGCTATTACCTCTGGGAAAGTAACTGTACAAACGCTTCCGGCAGGAACAAAAATGGTTACGCTTGATGAAGTGGAACGCGTTTTAGACGGAAGTGATTTGATTATTTGCAACGACAATGAAGCGATGTGTATTGGTGGTGTTTATGGCGGAATCGATTCGGGTGTCAAAAATTCAACGCAAAATATTTTTCTCGAAAGTGCCTATTTCGACCCGGTTTTCATTCGTAAAACCTCTCGACGTCATGGATTACATACGGATGCTTCGTTCCGTTTCGAGCGGGGGATTGACCCAAATGGCGTTATTTACGCCTTGAAACGAGCTGCACTTTTAATTAAGGAAATAGCCGGCGGAAAAATTTCCTCCGAAGTTGTTGATATTTATCCAGAGCCTGTTGAAGATTTTAAGGTGGATGTCACGTTCCACAACATTAAACGTTTGATTGGAAAAGATTTGGGCAAAGAGCGGATAAAAAATATTCTCACTTCGCTTGAAATTAAAATTGACAAAGAAAGCGAAACCGGGCTTTCACTTTTGGTTCCGCCTTACCGTGTTGACGTAAAACGCGAAGCCGATATTGTAGAGGAAATCCTCCGGATTTATGGCTATAATAATGTTGAAATTCCAAGTCAGGTAAACGCGTCGTTGCAGACCGCCGAAAAACCTGAGCCCGATAAAGTACGCAACCTGGTCGCCGAAATGCTTACTTCACAGGGCTTCAACGAAATTTGGTCGAACTCGCTCACCAAGGCCGGTTATTACGAGGGGTTGAAAAATTATCCGGAAGAGCAAACCGTTAAATTGCTGAATCCGTTAAGTGCCGACCTTAAAGGGATGCGTCAAACGCTACTTTTTGGCGGACTGGAATGTATTGCCTACAATGCCAACCGCCAGAGTAAAAATCTGAAGTTCTATGAATTTGGGAATTGCTATTTCTATAAAGGCACAGCATTAAAACAGCATCCTGAGCGCAATTATTGGGAAGAAGAACACCTCGGAATTTTCGCCACAGGCGACAAAGAAAACGAAAGCTGGACTGCATCGGAGCAAGCCGTTTCATTTTTCGGCGTTAAAACATACACCGAAAATTTATTGAAAAGACTTGGAGTGCGAACTGGTCAAATGCAAATTTCGGAAACGGATAGTGAGTTTTTTTCCGAAGGTTTGAAATATGTTTCCAACCAAAAAGTTATTGTGGAAATGGGTTTGGTTGCGAAAAAATGGCTTAAGAAATTCGATATCGAAAACCCGGTTTATTATGCTGATGTGCATTGGGACAACCTTTTTCAGTTGCACAAAAAACATCACGTAATTTTCGAGGAATTACCCAAATTCTCTGCTGTTCGACGCGATTTTGCTTTGCTAATTGACAAAGCCGTGAAATTCGACCAGATAAAAGAGACCGCTTTTAAAACTGAACGCAAAATTTTACGCAAAGTAGATTTGTTCGATGTCTACGAAGGAAAAGGTGTGCCTGACGGTAAAAAATCGTACGCCGTAAGTTTTATTTTGCGCGACGATTTTAGCACGTTAAACGAAAAGCAAATAGACAAAACCATGCAAAAACTGATTGCTGCGTTTGACCGCGAGTTTGGCGCGGAACTGAGATAGTTTGGAATTAGTTGTTTATCTTTATTAAAAAATTCATGTGATGAACAGAAAAGTTTTAATTGAAGACACAATAGAAAAGATTCAGCAATTGCCTGACACTAAGATTCAGCAGCTTAATGATTTCGTAGATTTTCTGCTATCAAGAATAGATGACAAGTTATTAATTGAAGGTATTCAAAAACTCACTTCCGAATCAAAATCATTCAAATACTTAATGGATGAAGAAGACTTGTATTCGGTTAACGATTTAAAAGATAAATAAAAGTAAAAAAAGGAGAAATTGTACTGATTCCTTTTCCATTTACCGACTTGTCCGGAAGCAAATTAAGGCCTGCAGTGGTGTTAGTATAATCAGAATTGGATGTCACGGTTTGTTTTATTACAACGCAGTTTCAATGGCAAAGTGAATATGATCTTCAACTTGCACCGTCCGAAATGAATGGGTTAAAGCGTAATTCATTATTTCGCGTTGGGAAATTTGCAACAATCGTCAAACAATTAATTTTGGGGAAACTCGGCAGTCTGAATGAAAGTCAATTGAAATTCTTAAACCAGAAACTAATTGGAGTTCTACAGTTGCGTTAGTTTCAGCATCCGATTTTCCATCCAAAACTACAACAAAAGAATTATTTGCACCGCCATTTTTTTACTATACTGGTTTTTGTACTTTAGGATGAATTTTAAATCGTTTTTTTTATGAAAGCTCTTCACTACTTTCTATCAATTTTAATTGTTGCAGCTATTTTTTCCTGCAACACCCCCGAGGCAAAAATCATTACCGTAACTAGCGAGATTCCGGCAAGTGCAATGGGAAAAACATTGCACCACGAACATTTACTCGTTGATTTTATTGGTGCGGACAGCACGGGCTATCATCGTTGGAACAAAAACGAAGTGGTAGAAAAAGTGCTTCCTTATTTAATAGAAATCAAAAAGCTCGGCTACAAAACGTTGGTTGAATGTACTCCCGCGTATTTGGGGCGCGACCCTGAATTGCTGAAAATACTTTCTGAAAAATCGGGAATTCAAATAATTACCAACACCGGATATTACAGTGCGACGGGAGGTAAATTCATTCCTGAACATGGTTTTACAGAAACAGCCGAGCAACTCGCACAACGCTGGATTGCTGAAGCACAGAATGGAATTGAAGGAACCGGAGTTTTTCCGGGTTTCATAAAGATTGCAGTGGACGCGAAACCCCTGGAGGAAATTAACCGGAAAGTGGTGGAAGCTGCCTGTTTCACCCATAAAGCAACTGGGCTGACAATTATGTCACATACCGGAACCGCAGTTCCGGCATTGGAAGAGTTAGATATTTTAAGAAAGAACGGTGTACATCCTTCGGCATTTATTTGGACGCACGCCCAAAATGAGGTAAACCCAGACAAACACATTGAAGCGGCAAAAATGGGAGCGTGGATAGCATTCGATAATTTCAATATAAAAAATTTGGACCGATATGTTGAGTTGGTTCTTCGGATGAAGAAACACGGTTTACTGGAAAAAGTACTTCTTTCGCACGATGCCGGTTGGTACAAACCCGGCGAACCTGATGGTGGAGACTTTCGCGGTTTTACCGATATTGAAGAAATACTGATACCTGCCCTTGAAAAAAACGGATTAAGCCAGCATGATATTTATGAGTTGTTTGTGACTAATCCTGCAGAAGCATTTAAAGTTGAAATCCGTTTATTATAAATTGAACTTTCGCTTTTATGGACATCTTGTCAACGCCTGACAAAAATCAGGTTTGTGCCCAAAAATCCATCGACAAAAAGAAATTTCCTTAATTTTCCATAATTTTTTAGTTCTATAATTAAAATCTTTCGGTAAAATATTAGAATTTGGTATATTGCCGACGAATCAAAACTGAATTTTTAAACCGGAAACGTAAGTCCATTTGAAATTTTAAAAATTCAATAAACTTCTTCCTAATGGATTACAAGTTGAACAGTATTTTGGCACTGGTTCCCCCTAACAAAGAAGGAGAATTAGTTTTAAAACAAGCTCTGTTTTTTCAGCAAACACTCAGAATGCGGTTGTTTGTTTTGAACGTGCTTAAATCTCCCTCCGTCTTTTCACCCAAATCTAAAGTGCAAAAAGAAAATGAACTGAATGAAGCCAGAGAAAATCTGGTTGATTTTATGAAAAATTTCTTACATGAAGAGCTGCCAAATCACCTTATTCCAAGAGTGAAAATGTTTAACAAAATCGGACATCGACAAAATTGTAAGTAAATCGCATTGCCCCATATTAACGGTAAACAAAAACTTCCCGACCAAACAAATTAAAAACATTGTCGTCCCAATCAACATTTCACAATGCACCAAAAAACGACTTTTGTGGGCGAGGCTATTTGCGAAATCGTTTGGGGCTAAAATTCAAATCGTTTCCGTTTTGAACGCAGATATAATAGAAACCCGAAGCCTTGCACTTCGGAATGCTGAAAAGATTAAACAAATTCTGGTTAAATGCGAAATTCCCTGTGAGGTCAAAATATTAAAAGCCAGCGATCAAGATCACGAACAAGCGGTATTGGATTTCATTCAGCACGAAAAACCCGACATGGTAATTATACGGACGCACGAGGAAACTACGTTTACAGGAAGGAAGATAGGGAAATTTGTTTCGGAAATTATAAACAAAAGTGAAATCCCAGTATTATCGGTGGGAAAATACGATAGAAATCCATTGGAAAATTTTTCCTGACTAAAGTTAAAATTCATCAGTAAAAAAAATAGCATCATGACAGACAGAATTGATAATCTGACCCAGAAGATATACAATGAAGGCGTTGTAAAGGCAAAAGAAGATGCCGACCAAATTATTGACAGCGCCAAAAAGGAGGCTGAAGGGATAATCAAAGCAGCAAAGCAAAAGGAAGCCCGGATTATAGATCAGGCAAAAATTGATGCAGAAGAAATCCGCAAAAACACCGATTCGGAATTAAAGCTGGCTGCACGCCAATTCCTGAGTAAACTGAAACAGCAAATTACCCATACGGTCGTAAAAGCGAAAACAGCGCCAGTTCTAAATGAAGCGTTTAATGATACTGACCTTATTAAAAAAAGCATCCTGACTTTAATCAAAAACTGGAATCCTCAAAATCCCACAGAACTAGATTTAATTGTCCTGCTTCCGGAGAAGGATAAAAACGAACTTCTCAGTTTTTTTAATTCTAAAGCATTGGATATAATTAATAAAGGAATAGACGTGGAATTTGATTCAACGCTCGAAAGCGGATTTAAAATTGGCCCAAAAGACGGAAGTTATATTATCAGTTTTTCTGATACCGATTTTGAAAACTACTTTAAAAACACTCTAAAAGCGAGGACGAGAAAATTATTGTTTGAAGAAGACAGCATTTAAAATCAGGGTATGTTGAAACAAAAATATTATTGCTTGGTTGCCGGGCTGCCCGATTTGTTCTTTAGCGAGGGTAAACCGGGATTCGACAGTTCGCAGTTTCGTGAGGAATTGGAGCTGCAACTTAGCCCCGCAGATTTAGAACGAATACGATTGCTTTTTCTTCATGCAGACAATGAAAACCTGTTGAATTTGTTTTTCAATCGTAATCTGCCATTTAATTCTGCGGGTAACTATAACCGAGCGTTCATGGAGGATCAGATTGAATTGCCCGCACTGCTTCCACTCTATATGATCACATTTATAAATTGGGCAAAAAATCTCGAGCTAAAGGAATATTCGGTGGAAGCTGAAAATAAACTGAATACTTTGTATTACGAATTTGTTTTGCAAGAAAAAAATGAATTCATAACAGATTGGTTTAAGTTTGAACTGAATGTAAAAAATGTTTTGGCGGCCTTTAATTGCAAAAAATTTAACTACGAGCCCGAAAAGCAACTCATTGAAATCGATTCCAATAAACAGGTATATAGCCTACTTATCGGAAACCGTTTAAAACCCGAGCCTTTTGAAGAGGAACTACCTTTTGCCGAGCAAATATTCCGGGTTGCCGAGTCGGATTTTACTATCGTTGAGAAAGAAAAAGCCATAGACAAAATAAAATGGGATTATCTTGATGAATATACCTTCTTTCACTACTTCACCATTGAAAAAATAGTGAGTTTCACCCTGAAGTTAGGGATTATCGAACGTTGGATGAAATTAGACATTGAAATGGGAACCTCACTTCTACATAAATTGATTGACGAATTAAAAACGAGCTATAAATTCCCTGCGGAATTCAGCATTTAAAATAGATTGAACATGAGCACAAAAGGCAAAGTGGCAGGAATAATTTCGAATTTGGTAAATGTAACTGTTGATGGACCGGTGGCGCAAAATGAAATTTGTTTCATTATCATGCGCGATGTAAAACTAATGGCCGAAGTGATCCGGATCGGATCAAAAACTGCCTATGTTCAGGTGTTTGAAAGTACGCGCGGATTGAAACCCGGTGCGGACGTCGAATTTACCGGACACATGCTCGAAGCCACATTAGGCCCTGGAATACTTTCGAAAAACTTCGACGGGCTGCAACACGATCTGGACAAAATGGAAGGAGTTTTCCTGAAAAAAGGGGATTATACTCCAGCACTTGAAGACGATAAACTATGGGGATTTAAGCCCTTGGCTAACATTGGCGACGAAGTTTCGGCAGGTTCCTGGTTGGGCGAAGTGATCGAAAACTGGATTCCGCATAAAATTATGGTGCCTTTTGCCTTCAAGGGTAAATTCACCGTGAAATCAGTCAATGCGGAAGGCGAATACAAAATCAATGATTGCATAGCGGTGTTAACAGACGGAAAAGGTAAAGACGTAGAAGTCAGTATGGTTCAAAAATGGCCTGTAAAAATACCCATTAGGGCATATATCGAAAAACCGAGGCCCTTCGATTTCATGGAAACGGGAATACGGGTTATCGACAGTTTAAACCCAATTGTGGAAGGCGGCACCGGCTTTATTCCCGGCGCTTTTGGAACGGGTAAAACCGTGTTGCAACATGCGTTGTCGAAACAGGCTGAAGCCGATATGATTATTGTAGCCGCTTGCGGTGAACGTGCCAACGAAGTAGTGGAAATTTTCACAGAATTTCCGGAATTAGACGATCCACGCACAGGACGTAAATTGATGGAGCGTACCACTATCGTTGCAAATACATCAAATATGCCTGTTGCTGCGCGCGAAGCATCGGTTTATACGGCGATGACCATTGCCGAGTATTACCGCTCGATGGGTTTGAAAATTTTATTGCTGGCCGACTCAACATCGCGTTGGGCACAAGCGTTGCGCGAAATGTCGAACCGAATGGAGGAATTGCCCGGACCGGATGCCTTCCCCATGGACTTGCCGGCAATTATTTCTAGTTTTTATGCCCGTGCAGGATTCGTTTACCTTAATAATGGGAAAACCGGATCGGTAACGTTTATTGGTACCGTTTCGCCGGCTGGTGGAAACTTAAAAGAGCCTGTTACCGAATCGACCCAAAAAGCTGCCCGCTGCTTTTATGCGCTTTCGCAAGACCGCGCCGATAGCAAACGCTACCCGGCAATTGATGCGGTTGCCAGCTATTCAAAGTACCTGGAATATCCGGAATTTATCGAACGAATGAAAACAAAGGTTTCCCCCGACTGGGTAGACAACATTTTGTTGGCAAAAAATATTCTGATTCGCGGTCGTGAAGCCTATGAACAGATCAATATATTGGGCGATGATGGCGTCCCAATGGAATATCACGAAATATTTTGGAAATCGGAGATTATTGACTTTGCTATCCTGCAGCAAGACGCATTCGACAAAGTGGATGCCTCAACTCCAATTGTGCGTCAGCAATATATGATGAACAAAGTACTCGGAATTTACAAAACCCACTTCAAGTTTGATTCTTTTGAAGCCATAAATCCTTATTTCAAAAAAGTAATCAATGTTTTGAAGCAGATGAATTACTCTGAATTCGAATCCGAAAAATTCCACAATTTTGAAAAGGAATTGGTGGAATTAATCAAAGAGAAATCGGTTGTTGAAATCGAAAATTAAGAATTTACCAAAGAAAAAATAAGAATGGAAACCACAGCATTTCAGAAGGTACATACGAAAATAGACCAGATAACAAAAGCTACTTGTTCGCTTTATGCAACTGGAGTGGGAAATGAAGAGATGGCCATGGTAAATGACCGGCTGGCGCAAGTTGTAAAAATACAAGGTGATCTGGTAACGTTACAGGTTTTCTCGGGCACCGAGGGAATTCCCACCAACGCAGAAGTGGTTTTTCTGGGGCATGCTCCCCGGCTTGCGGTTAGTGATGAACTGAGCGGCCGATTTTTTAATGCCTATGGACAACCTATTGACGGCGGCCCCGAAGTAGAAGGAAGATGGGTAGAAATCGGTGGTCCTTCCGTTAATCCTGTACGAAGGTTGCAGCCTTCGGAACTGATTGCAACGGGAATTGCCGGAATCGACCTGAACAACACGCTGGTTACCGGACAAAAAATACCATTCTTCGCTGACCCCGACCAACCTTACAATCAGGTAATGGCAATGGTTGCGCTAAGGGCAAAAGCCGATAAAATTATTTTGGGCGGAATGGGAATCACCAACGACGATTACCTATTCTTTAAAAACCTTTTTGAGAATGCCGGGGCAATCGACCGGATTATAAGCTTCGTTAATACAACCGAAAATCCGCCGGTTGAACGCTTGCTGGTTCCGGATATGGCTTTGAGTGCTGCCGAATATTTCGCAGCCGAAAAGAACCAAAACGTACTGGTGCTTTTAACTGACATGACGCTTTTTGCCGATGCGCTGAGTATAGTATCGAACCGGATGGACCAGATTCCGTCGAAAGATAGTATGCCGGGCTCTTTGTACAGTGACCTGGCCCGGCTTTACGAAAAAGCAGTGCAGTTTCCTGACGGTGGTTCAATCACCATTATTGCGGTAACCACCTTGTCGGGAGGCGACATTACACACGCCATTCCCGATAATACCGGATACATTACCGAAGGACAACTTTTTTTACGCAAAGACACCGATATCGGAAAAGTCATTATTGATCCGTTCAGAAGCTTATCGCGTCTGAAACAATTGGTGATTGGTAAAAAAACACGGGAAGATCATCCACAAGTGATGAATACAGCTATTCGCCTTTATGCGGACGCTGCCAATGCAAAAACAAAAGTAGAGAATGGTTTCGATTTAAGCGATTACGATAGAAGAACCATGGATTTTGCAAAAGAATATTCAGAAAAACTTCTTGCAATTGATATTAATATTGAAATTGAGGAGATGATTGACACCGGATGGGCATTGTTCAACAAGCATTTTACCGAAGCTGAAATCGGAATCAAAAAAGAACTGGTCGATAAATATGGAAAGCGCGAGCAGAAATAAAGTATCAACTTAAAACAAACGACATGGAAAATCAATTAGTAACAATATTACGAATCACAACGCCTCAGTTGGGAAACTATGTTAAGGACAAGTTTGAAGCCCATGGAATTGAAGTTTTTTTTACGGATGAAGGACGCGTGCTTGGCAGCAAGTACAACCCCGACGAGGTGGTGCTGAAAGTCAAACTGAACGATACGGAAAAAGCTGTAATGTTATTGATGCAGGTCCATAAAGATTACGACCTGGATGAAATCACCAAAAATCATACTTTTCAGGATTTGAAGAAAATCCTTTTCCCGGTTCTTTTGACACCACAGTGCATTCACTACTGTAACTATGCTCTCCAATTGGCAAAAGAAATTAATGCCGAGATAAAAATCTTATATGTTTATGAAGATCCGACCATGGACGAGTCGGTTAAACACACTGCTTCCTGGCAAAAGCACGTGAAGCTTCAATTGCAGGAGTGCAATAGAGATGCACAAAAAAAGTTGTTTGAATTTAGTCTCGAACTAAAGAGAAACGTTCCAAAAGAATTATTGGAGACCGTTAAAGTACACTACCGCATGTTGAAAGGAACTCCGGAAAACGTAATTACTGAGTCTGCTGTTCGGTATAAACCCGATATAATTTTAATGCCGACACCGGGTCAGCTTAAAAAAGGTGAGTTTTTCAGTAAGGAAGCCATGAAAGTAATTGAAAGGACACAATTTCCGGTTTTGACCTTCCCGCCAACAACTCAATTCAAGAAAGACAAAAAATTGAGTGTGATGTATGCTACCAACTTTTACGAAACAGACAATATTGCTCTTCATAAATTATTAAACGCTTTAGAATCTTTCGACAAAGAAATCCATTGTGTGCACATAGAAAGGGGAATTGATCCAAATATTCAGCGAAAAACGGATGAGTTGAACGCGATGTTGGCAAAAGAATTCAGCCAGCATGCTATTCAGTTTGAATTGGTTGAACATGACAATTTAGAAAAGGGATTCATCGAATTTGTAAATGCCCACAAGATCGACATTATGTCCATTTCAAAGATAGAACGCTCAGCATTTTATAGAATATTTCATCCCAGCCTTTTAGAAAAGCTGGTTTCGTACAATAAAGTTCCGGTTTTAATATTCCCGGTATAGTTTTTCATTATCCAAATCGTTTGCAGTGGCTATAAAATTTCAATACAACAAAACTTCGCTTCAAAATCTGAACAAGCAACTAAAAGTTCGGCTTAGGGCGCTTCCTACCTTAAAAAACAAAGAAGCTGCCTTGCGGCTCGAGGTAAAAAAAGCGAAAGACAAATCGACTGAGCTGGAAGAAAAGCTAAACGCAAAACTACAGGCACATTCCGGTTCGGCAGGATTGTGGAATGAATTCTCTACTAACTTGCTTGTGCTTGAAGATGTTGAGTTTTCGACAAAGAAAATTGCAGGAGTAAGAATTCCAGTATTTGAAGGCATGAGATTTCAGGAAAAAGCATTCAGTTTGTTCGCCAAACCCGCCTGGTTTCCCGAAGGGATATCTTTAGTGAAGGAATTCGTGGAAGTAGTGACAGAAAAGGAGTTTTTCAATAAAAAAGTTGTACTGCTTGACCATGCCCGCCGCAAAACAACGCAAAAAGTAAACCTGTACGAAAAAGTGCAAATTCCAGGGTATGAGGATGCTATTTTGAAGATAAAGCGCTTTTTGGAAGATGAGGAAAATCTTTCAAAATCGGCTCAAAAGATTGTAAAAAAACGACAACAACAACAAATGGAAGAGATATGATAGTTCCGATGTTTAAATATCATTTTCTGGTTTTTCACAAAGAATATCGTGATTTTCTTGGAAAACTTCAACAAATTGGCGTTTTGCATGTGGTGGAAAAAGATGCAGAAATGTCCGATGAAGTTAAACAAAAATATTTACGGACAGAACAAATTGAAAAAACCATCCAATTTCTGAAGGGAAGAGTGCCGGCTATAAACGGCGAAATTTTCGAAATTGATGAAACCGCTCTTTTAACAGATATTGAAGAGAAACAAAGAGAGCTGGAACGAATTAACCTGCAAATAGAAGACGTAAGGAAAGAAATTAAAAAAGCCGAGCCCTGGGGTGATTTTTCTAAGGAGACAATTGAAAAATTGCATGCGGCAAAAATCAAAGTCAATTTTTTGGTCATTCCGCGAAAGAGGTATTTGGAATTGCTTGAAAAAGAAATCCCGATCGAAGTTGTCTCCGAGGTTGGAAATCAGATTTATGCCTTGGTTTTTCAGAGCGAAAGTGAAGAAATACCTTTGGAATCGGAAATAGTTAGAATGCCCGATCTCACTCATTCGGAATTAATACTGAAGCTGGAAAGTCTGGAAACCCGAAGCGTGACCATTAACCATGATCTGGATGTTTATGCTGCACAGTGGATTCCGAAATTAGAAGAGCACAAAAATAGGATTCAGGATGAATTGAGTTTCGACAAAACCATTTTGCATACTTTGACCGAAGCCGATGAAAAACTAATGATTCTGGAAGGCTGGGTGCCAAAAACAAAAAAAACAGAAATTGATGCGTTTTTAGAAAAAAGTGAAATAGCGTTTACATCCGTCAGAGCCACTCCTGCAGATAAGGTTCCGGTTCTACTCAAAAATAACCGCTTCGGAAAATTATTTGAACCCATTGGTTCCCTATTTTCGCTACCCGCTTATTCCGAATTGGATTTAACTGTAATGTTTGCACCATTTTTCATGTTGTTTTTCGGATTCTGCCTTGGCGATGCGGGCTATGGCCTGCTGTTTATTGTAGGAGCCGGATTATATAAACTTAAGGCGAAAGAGGAATACAAACCCTATCTGTCGCTCATCCAGTTTTTAGGCGTTGGTACCATTATTTTTGGTGCGATTTCAGGAACCGTCTTCGGTATCAATTTAGGCGAAACGGAACTTTCCTGGGCAGAAAATTTTAGAAAATATTTTCTTAACCCTGAAAAAATGTTCACGTTGTCTATGGTTATAGGTGGTGTGCAAATCATTTTCGGACTCTTTGTGAAGGCATTCAATCAAATCAGGCAATATGGAATTCAATATGCGTTTGCAACCTTTGGTTGGTTAATCGTTTTGCTCGGAGGGATACTTTACTTTGGAGGCACAACAATGAAAATAATACCTGATAGTCCTATTGTGCTGTATGTCATTTTAGGTCTCGGAGGTTTTTTTATCTTATTTTTCAGTGACCCCAGCGTAAATGTTTTTCTACGTTTCGGAAAAGGATTATGGGACATTTACTCAACGATAACCGGGATATTTGGCGACCTTTTGTCGTATATCCGTTTGTTCGCACTTGGGCTTTCAAGTTCTATTCTCGGTTTTGTAATCAACGATATTGGTTTACAAATCCTGGGTTCATCAAAAATATTGGGGCCGGTTTTCTTTGTTGTTTTTCTGTTGATTGGCCACACGCTCAATATATTAATTTCTTCGCTGGGTTCGTTTGTACATCCCATGCGTTTAACTTTTGTGGAATTTTATAAGAATGCAGGATTCACAGGCGGTGGTGAAGAGTACCAACCATTTTCGGAATTGAATAAGAAATAAATAATTAAATAAAAAAGGAGTTAAGTTATGGGAACAGCAGTTATTTTAGCCTATACAGGCTTGGCAATTATGCTAATTTTTTCGGGAGTTGGGAGTGCAATCGGCGTATCTAAAGGTGGAAACGCAACCGTTGGTGCGCTCAAGAAAAAGCCCGATGCGTTTGGAAGTTACGTGCTTTTAAGTGCTTTGCCCGGAACGCAGGGTCTTTACGGGTTTGCAGGTTTTTTTATTATTAACAGCCAGGGGGTTATCTCGCCCGAAATGACAATGCTTCAGGGAGTTGCAATTCTTGCTGCGGGATTGACGCTCGGATTTGTTGGGTTTTACTCGGCACTCAACCAGGGAGAGGTAACCGCTAACGGGATTGCTGGAATCGGTTCGGGCTACGATATTTTTGGGAAAACAATGGTACTTGCCGTATTCCCCGAATTGTATGCAATTATTGCATTCGCAGCAACATTCTTAATTAGCAGCAGCTTATAATTTTAAAGGGAATTTTATTCATAAAAAAAGGGAATTACTTTTTAGTAATTCCCTTTGTGGGGAGAGCAGAACCTTCACCAAAGAAATGCAATTTAATTGGCTAAATCCTCGGTATTTAAATATACTAACTTTTTGAAAAAGTTTCAAATATCTTTAGTGTTCATAAAACAAAAAATGATGGTTTTCTATTTTTGTTTATAGATCACCTTACCCGTTTGAACATTTCCACCAAGATTTAATTTGTAAATATAAATTCCTGATTTGTTGTCCAACGGTTTGAA
>CAJDXF010000048.1_pt1 | contig 13889 bp, 9 predicted proteins | sample 7391791 | NCBI WGS metagenome assembly CAJDXF01 (sample SAMEA7055712, study PRJEB34461) | soil metagenome | biome: terrestrial ecosystem; feature: Peninsula; material: soil | place: Antarctica | collected 2016 | reverse complement strand
AGCAACAAGCTGTTTCGGTCGGATACAAACATCCGGGTACTTTCAGTGAAGCTGCCTCCAAAAGGTGCTTTGTATTTCAGGTCAACATAAAACGCTTTGAAGCCGGAAGCGGGGTAGCTCAATTCAATTTTAAATTCTTTCAGGTTCTTTTTGTTTAAGCTTTTGCCTGTCCATTTTTCGTCCCTGAAATCGCGGTCATCCGAATCGGCTATCCATAATTCAGCATCTACAAGAAGTTTCGGAGTGCTGGTGATGGTTAAGGTAATCTTACCGTCTTTTTCGGAAATGTGATAGTCGCACACCGGGTATTTACCTTTGGTAATAGTGTTGCCAAAAAACGCACTTAGTGTAGTAAAAGCCTTTTTTTTGTCGCCGAGGTCGTGTCCGGCATCCGGTACGTAGCAGATGAAATTTTTGCCCGGAATGCTGTCGATGTAGTTTTTAACTGCATCTACCGGCCAGTATTCATCGTTGGTGCCTATGAAAATCATTTTAGGCATCGATAACGTTTTTCGGTACGAATAAGGATCGATCATTTGAGCGAGCTCCATACCCTCCGGAGTATTCACCTGTTGTGCAATGCCTAAGTTTACGTAGTCCTCAATTTGAATGCTGTAATCGCCCCATGCTACTTTGTGATAATCCACATTCACGGGCATGTTTAGCACATCGATTACCATCGGGCCAATGGCCTTTACCCGTTTGTCGTTTGCACCGGTAAGCCAGGTAGTCCAACCTCTTTTGGAAGCGCCTGAAACTACAAATTGTTTCACCTTGGTTTTTAGCTCCTTTTTTGCGAAGAGTTGTACGGCATCCATTGCTTTCACCGCGCTCTTAGTCATTGGGAACAACATGGGCCAGGTAAAATCGTTATCCTTTTGATAGTTGTGCAAGGTAAAAGAAATCAAGGCATCCTCGGTGAGATCGCCGTATAAAGGCTGGTTGGGTATTTGCCAGACTATGGCCACTATCGCCTTATTAATTTTTGCAATCTGGCTGAATGAAACAATTTCGTCTTTATCCCAATTGTGAAGGTTGGGTTCACCGTTTTTTACGCTTCCTCCGGTGATGAATAGAAGGGCATCTTTGTATTTCAATTCTTTCGGAACGATCACCGTCAATTCATGTTTCCATTCGATGTCTCTCCAGGTTTGCGAAGTAAAAATCAATTGGTAAAGTGTCACGTCTTCGGTTTTCAGTTTATCCTGAATTTCCCATTTAAACGACTGATCTCCATTGTTCAGGTAGCTTTGTAAAGCATTTTCCGGTGTCACCGGCGCGGTTGTTTGGGCAAAAACCAGAGTGGCTGAGTAAAGCAGAATATAAAATGCAAAGAATATTTTTTTCATGTTTTTGTAATTGTTTCTTGTGTTGATATTGATTTTGTTTAAAAAAAATGTGCGGTACGAAACCTATCGTACCGCACACTTTAATTTTGTTTAATACGGTTTGCCGGTTCCCTGCAATACCCAAATTTTAGACCATGCGCTATTGTTGTTTGGATCGGTACCAATAAATTCGGTAGGTTCAAGTCTATCAATGGCAGCTTTGGCATTCTCGGGGTTTTTCGAGATTTCGTTATCATAATGATAATAATAACGTAAAGGTAAAGCTGGTCGCTTTGTCACTGGCCCTGTTTTAAGTTCCGGAAGTCCGGTTCTTCTCCAGTCAAACCATGATTGTTCGGCCGTTGTCCAGCTTGCGAGCCATTTTTGTTCGATAATACTCTCCAGACCATCGTAAGGCGCGCGGGTAAGATAACCACTGACAGATTCGCCCACTCCCCAGGCATTAAATGATTGTTGGATACCATCGCTATAATAGTTTTCAGGACCTCCGGAAATCCAGCCGTGTAGTGCTGCTTCGGCGAGGATGAAATTTACTTCGGCGGCAGTTATCAAGCGCATTTGAACAAATGGATCAGCCGTTTTTTTATACCTGTCGTTCAAATGAGATGCATGAGGGTTTACCGTTCCCTGAGCCGGGTTTGCCAGGTTCATATTGTAAATTTGGACTTTTGCGTTTGAGATGGCCACCCCAACATATTCCTGATCGAAATCAACTTTCATTCCGTTATCAGCTTCAAATTTATCCACAATGTCCTGAGATACTTCGCGTTTGCCATTTACGATTTTATCCACTTTTGTGCCATCGACCAACACCAGCGGAGTTTGGACTTTATTCGCCCATACGGCCAAGCGTGGATCATTATATTTTTGAAGCGCATCAACTAATGTAGCCGCCATTTTTGTTCTCATGTAGTCTCCATCGGGTTTAATGTCATAAACCGTATTCAATGGGTTTGAATTATCCCGGGCACTACCAACAAAGCTTATGTTGGCATCATCATTCGCTGTTACAATGATTGGATATTTTCCCGGATCACCGGTAATTTTTTTGATTCCATCCTGAGCAATTGCCGGTTCTTTTGCCTCCAGCCTCATGTAATAACGGAGCGCCAGTGAATTCGCAAACTTCCTCCATTTGTCAGGATTGCCTTTATATAAAATATCCTGTTTTGAATCGATATTTCTATACGCAGAAGCACTTTTCGACAAAAGCACATTTGCGGTATCAAGATCAGCAAGGATTCCCATGTAGATATCCTTTTGCGGAGCGAAAACCGGTTTGAAGAAGTCAGCACCCTGTTCTGCCTTTAGGGCTTCTTTATATGGTGCATCGCCCCAAAGATCGGTGATTAGTCCAAAAGTGTATGCTCTTATCACCCGGGCTATGCCCTGGTGAAATTCCAGACCGTCGGCTTTGGCTTTCTTGAGAAATTCGTCGTTGTTCATTAAAATACCGTAGTATCCGTTCCAACTGTGCGAAAGGTCATTCCAATCGTAATTGTTATAACCACCCGTCCAGCCGGTTTGTTGCGTGTGCTGCATTACACCGGATAATTGGCCAAACCCGATACCAAAAACGGTTTGCCCTAAATTCGCAATGGTGGTTGGCAACAGAAAATTAAGGTCGGCAATGGCCGGGTCAACACCGTTGGGGTTAATGTTGATTTCATCAAGGTCTTTACACGACATTACCAAGGTAAGAACTAATGCTAAAGCTATAATTAAGCTATTTTTTATTTTATTCATGATCATCAGTTTTAAAGATTAAAAGGAAAAGCCTAATTTAAATCCAACCGGAATAACCCAGGGTTCGGCGTTATAACGTTCAACACCCTGTTTGAAATTGCCGCCACTGGCTTGGTAGGCGCGCTCAGGATCAATTCCCATACCCGAGTTCTTTGTCCAAATCATGATGTTCCGGCTGTAAATTGCAAAGTTTATATCCGACATCCCGATCTGTTGTGAAATTCTGTTTGGCAATCTGTAATTCAGTGAAATTTCTCTCAGTTTAATATAGTCCGCATCAAAAATATTGGATTCTCCAATGTCCCAGGGGTAGCTGGCAACATAAGGCCTTATTTCTGTGCCTTCGTTTCCAAGGTTTTCCTTTGCTAGAATGAAATTCCCGTTGTCATCATATTTGCCATAAACTCCCGGCGCAAAGATACCATCGAAAGCTCCGACACCGGTGTAATAATCGGTGTAATACCCACCACCTTCTTTAGTTACTCCGCCAACCGGGCGTGGATTGTTTGTGTAGATGAGCTGATCAGCATTGGCCACCACCCAATCGCGCATTGCCTGACTTGGCTGACCGTCTAATCCTTGAGGAGGGGTTACCACTTGATTAAGCCATGTATTCGAAACTACACCTTCGGTTAAATAACGCCAGGTTTGAGATACATACTGACCACCCGATCTCCAGTCAAATGTCATATTCAATGAGAAGTTTTTGTAAGAAAGTGAGGACTGTAGCCCCATAATAAAATCAGGGTTATAATTTCCAATTTTTGAATATTCATTGTCTTTCTGCCATTCTGCATCTTCTTTTCCATCAGGGAGCAACGGATAGTTGTAGTACTTTGATTTCTCATCGGTTACCCGCATGATTTTTCGGGAATACATATTTCCAATTTCACCATTATGGCCTTCCGCTTCATCTTTAACGTATGCAATGTTTTTTATTCTTGCTTCGTCCCAGAACTCAATAAAAGGAACGTTTTCTGACAGTTCAAGCAAATAGGTGGTGTTTTTTGTGAAGTTAACATCGATATCCCAGTTCCAATTGTTGGTGCGGATTGGGGTAAACCCAAACATCATTTCCCAGCCTTTGCTTTGCAACAAACCTGCGTTAATTTTTATGCCGCCAAAGCCGGTTGATCCTGCCAGTGGCACATTAAGTATCTGGTTGCGGTTATCTACCTGATAATATGTCCCTTCAAACCGTAAACGATTATCGAATCCTTTAAAATCCAGTCCAATTTCGTAAGATGTGGATTCTTCAGGCATCAGTGTAGGATTCAGGAGGCCTCCCGGCTTACCCAGCCGAATGGCATCACCCCACTGACCCGCGTCGTAGTAGGTTGCGTTTAGGCTGTACGGTGAAGTATCGTTACCAACCTGTGCATATCCGCCTCTTACTTTCAATAAGTTTACCTGGCTTCCCATATCCGCCATGCTGCTGAGCATCAAGCTGAGCGATGCGGACGGGTAAAAGTAGGACCTATTTTCCGCAGGTAGTGTGCTTGACCAGTCGTTTCTTGCCGTTAAATCGAGGAAGATCATATCTCTCCAGCCCAAATTCGCCAAAGCATACACACTGTTGATTGCCCTCTCGCTTCTGTAATTCGAATAGGCAAGAGAGGTGTTTGTTATGTTTTGTACCGTATAGAGATAGGGAATAATCAAACCTGATCCCGATTTCGACGAATTACTAATGCTTGAACCTTTGGAATAAAGAACGTTTCCACCCACTGAAGCGGTTAACGAAAAATCATTCCAAGTGTCCTTGAAAGTAGCCAAAGCATCCATGTTTCGTTCCATCCCTTCGCTCGAAACAATTCCATAAGCGCCGTTATTGGGCTCTTTTGAAAATCCGGGGTCCATTTTCGTTTCACGTACCTCGTCGGTTTTGTTCAATGAATATCTTCCCATTACGCTTAACTTTGGAGTAATGTCCCAGGTTGCCGCAACATTCCCAAGTATCCGGTTCCGGTTAAAGCTATTGTTGATTCCGTAGGCAAGAAAATATGGGTTTTCAAATCCATCCCCAATTGTTTTTATTTGTTTACCTCCCAGCTTGTAATCTTTCAATGTCCGGATGTCAACGTTTGGAGGAGTCCATGCTGCCCACTGTAACGGGTTAGCACCACGCTCCTGCGTGGAAGGCCGGTTGTCGGAGCTATTTTGAGTGAAGTTAATATCGGTGCTTACCCTCAGGTTTTGCCTTACTCTTGACGTAGCAGAAAGTGTCAGGTTGTTTCTTTTCAGGTCTGAATTGGGAATCAATCCTTCGTTCATCATGTTTGAAACGCCCAAGCGGTAGGTTACAGTTTCGCTATTGCTTGAAATTGAAACGCTGTTGGTGGTTGTAAAAGCACTTTTGTTTATAAAATTTTTGTAGTTGTCAGGGTAGGACACTAATTCAGTTGGAATTGGAACCCCGTTGGCATCCAGCTGTGCAAAAGGTTGTACCTGCCAGTATCCTTTGTTTAACTCAGGGCCAGCACCCGCAGCTTCTGAAGGGCTGAACGGCGGGATAATTCCATCTTCGAAACTGTCGGAAGTATAACTTCTGGCACCAAAGCCAAAGCGGGTTTGTACATCGAGGTAGCGGCTCGGAATATCAAATACGGTATTCGAAACCACATCTACTTTCATCCCTTGTTTTTGTTTTGCTTTTTTTGTGGTAATGAGTACAACCCCGTTACCGGCACGTGTACCGTACAGAGCAGCTGCACTCGGGCCTTTCAGTATCGAAACGCTTTCAATGGATTCCGGGTCGAGGTCGGAAATTGCATTACCATAGTCAACACGGTTGTCGTTACCGAAACCACCAACGTTGTTTACTGTGCTGGTCATAGGCACACCGTCAACTACAAACAGAGGTTGGTTGTCGGTACTCATAGAAGTTGCGCCACGGATGATCATGCTTACAGAAGATCCGGCACCACCTGTTGAATTGATAGCAACACCGGAAACTTTCCCTGCCATCGAATTCAGTACGTTTTCCTGCACTACGCGCGACAGTTCTTCTCCGCTAACTTTGCCAACGGAATAGCCTAATGACTTTTCTTCGCGCCGGATACCAAGAGCAGTAACAACTACTTCGGAGAGTGCTTCCGTGCTGGTTTCCATTGTTACATCGATTACCGGCCTGCCCTGAACTGCAATTTCCTGCATTTCGAAGCCGATAAAGGAAAACTGAAGTGTAGCGTTGGCAGTTGTTTCAATAGTGTATCGCCCGTCGGCATTGGTTATGGTACCTTTATTGGTTCCTTTAACCACCACCGTTAGCCCGGGCAGAGGCAAATTGTCGCTTGCTGACTTAACGGTGCCCGAAACGGTGAGGTTCTGCTGGGCAGCAGTCGCATTAAACATAGTTCCCAAAACAACAAATAGCGTCAGGATTGAAGATAAAATGACACCATTTATCAATTGAATTGTATTTTTATATTTCACGTTGTATAATTTTAATCAGGTTATTTTACTACTTCAAAACTTAGTATGAGAGCATGAGTGTTTAACGTAATGGGTTGAAGGTATTTGTCAGACGCTGCCATAAACATGACCAGTTGCATTGTACTATCAGTAATTTTATTGATGATAACTTTACTCTGGAAATCGCGGAAACCGACGAACTCAGTACCTGAAAAATCAAGTGTACTGACTCCTTTATACGTCACCATATAGGTAGGTGGGCCATAAACGGAAGGAACGGCAAAGTCTTCTTTTTCAACCAGAGTAAATGTTGCATTTTGTTCAGGTGTGTATGTTGCAATACAAAGGCCAATGTCAGCATACATTGCAATAATATTTTTGCCTTTGTTCAGCACCAACTGATAAACGAGGCCTCCAAAAGAAGCACCATCTTCCTTGACATCATGTTTGTAACTGCCGTCGTAGAAGAATGTAAACTCATCCTTATATACGTCACCCAGGCCTATCTGACCAAACACTCCGGCTGGAAGAGGAGTGAGTTTCGGATCAACCAAAGAATAATTGGCATCCGCATTAGCCAGATAATCGGCATTTGCTCCGTGATTGCTGGTGAGCCTCCAGGTCTTTCCCTTATACCCGGGTTCGTTAGGATTGCCCGTCAGATAATTAATTGTAGAAAGGCTGAGAGCAAGGCTTACTTCAGAGCTGGCTGTTGCACCACCGTTGTCCGAGGCAGTCAGAACAGCTTTGTAGTAACCTCCGTCTTTGTACTCGTGTACAGGGTTTTGTTCAGCACTGGAGGTTCCGTCGCCAAAATCCCATTTCCAGCTTGTGGCGCTATGGGTTAAGGCCGTAAATGCAACCTTGTTACCGTCAACGCTGTGGAAGATAGTGGCCGACAGCGGAAATTCCGGTCGAAGGGGGTCATCGTTGCACGACGATAATAAAAGTATCGGCACGACAAAGAAAAAGAGCTTCAGAAAAGTGAATTTGTTTTTCATGTTATTAGATTTTAGCAAATGTTTATTCAATGATATAAGACCCTATTAATGTAGTGTTACATTTTTGTATAAAATTAATTGTGTTTACAAGTTAAAACAAATGGAAAATTGTTTGTATTGCATTATATTTTAACCTGAAAATGACAAAATTCATGTTGTTCACTACCAAATAGTGCAAAAAGTTAAAATTCAATGTATTTTATCCAACATGTCAGAAGCAAAACAAATTGGTAACCCCTATTTTTATTGTTTAAATTTATATAATTTGTTTCATAAACAAAAACCAATGATAGAAAAAAGATTTTACTCACTACTGATTGCTTTGTTTACAATTTCCATTTGTTTGAATTACGAAGCTTTTGGTCAACCAAATGCAGCAAAACCATATCCCGATCGGATTATTCTAAATCTTGCTGAAGATGCATCTACTTCGCTTGCAGTTACCTGGCGTACCGACCTGAGTACTATAGAAGGTTTTTGTGAACTTCAACGAATGACTCCTACGCGTGTAGATCCGGCCAACACTCAGTCGTTTAAGGCTAAAACCACACCTGTTAGCTATGAATGCGAAGACGAACCTTCTATAGAAGTATATCAACATTCCTATGTTTTTAGAAATCTGGAACCCGGTGAAAAATATTTGTACCGGGTGGGTAAAGAGGAATTCTGGAGTGAATGGTTCGAATTCAGCATGCCCTCGACCAACGACAGCAAGTTTTCATTTGTTTATTTTGGCGATCCACAGGTCAACTTAAAATCGGAGTGGTCCAGAGTCATCCGTCAGTCCTATAATTACAGTCCCGATTGTGCTTTTATGCTTTACGGGGGTGATATTATCAATCGGGCAGGAAGGGATTGGGAATGGCAAGAGTGGTTTGAAGCGGGTTCCTATATATATGGAATGATACCGCAGGCATTAACCCCGGGTAATCACGATTACGAAGGCTTGATGCTTGACCCGCATTGGGAATACCAGTTTACCCAAGCCGGTAATGGTCCTGAAGTGGTGAAAAACACCTGCTTCTTTTCTGATTATAAGAATCTCAAAATCATTTCTTTCGATTCGGCCACTGAAAAGGAACTGAAAGATGAAAATGGCAGTGCATTTACAAGTCAAAAGCTTTGGTTGGACTCCATATTAACAGCCAATACCAAAGAATGGGTAATTGTTACTACGCATCTCCCGTTCTATTCCCCGAAAGAATCAAGAGACAACACCCTGCTGCGAAAACATTTTCAGCCTATTCTCGAAAAGCATGGTGTAGATATGGTTTTAACCGGGCACGATCATTCCTATGGACGTGGTATTGCTTCTGACTTTTCTACTAAACCGTCTATCGTTTATGTGGTGTCGGTTAGCGGGCCAAAATTATACGAAGCCGGAGACAAAGACTGGATGCAGGTAAAAGGCAGCAATATTCAGCTGTTTCAGGAAATTACAATTGAAGGAAACCGACTTCATTATAAAGCAATTACTGCCGACGGAAAATTATTCGACGAATTCAAAATAAAGAAAAAGGCAAACGGAAAAAATAAGTTTATTGAGAAAGGACTAAATTAAAGGACACTTCGAAAAGACTTAGCACTATATCTTAATCAGGTGGTTCCTGGTTCAAGTCAAGCGGGCCGCATCAATAAACAAGGCACTTTCAACGATGAACGTGCCTTTCGTTTTTTAGTCGAGCACAATTTGGGTACTACAAATCCTAACAATACAAACCTCCGGAAACGACAGATATAAAATGTCGTGTGAACATTTTGTACCCTTTTTCGGTGAAACCGGACCAAACAAAGACAAACACTATCCGGTTTTAAAATATTCATTTTTTCCTCAGTGATTATTTCTTCCTGGTTCTTTGTTCTGGTTTTATCGACTCCGTGGCAGACGCCAAAAGACTTCAACAAAACACATCTATTTATAGATCAACGGGTGCAACCTAAATGGAAGTTCACTGCTCAATTTAGGTTTTGTCGAATCGGACCGGAAAAAATTAAATATGGTAATCAATAAACTCCAAATCAGCCCAAAACCAAAACCAAAACCAAAACCAAAACCAAAACATGTTTACCAACCAATCATAAGGATGAATTAATAAAGAAAAAATCAATACATTCGTAACTTTAATAGCGTACTTTTAACTCGGTTAGATAAACTTGAATTGAAGTTATACATCAAAAATATGGTTTGTATCCGCTGCCAAATGGTGGTGAAATCAGAGCTCGAGAAATTAGGGCTTCAATATGCTTATGTGCGAATTGGCGAAGCAGACATTATTGGAGACGTTCAGCCGGAACAGTTGCAACAATTAAAACTCGACTTAAAAAAAGCAGGCTTAGTTTTGATGGACAATAAAAAAAGTGTTCTTGTCGAAAAAATTAAAAGTGCGATTATCGAATTGGTTCACTATACCGAAGATCAAATCAAAGTAAACCTTTCGGATTACCTGAGCGAAAAGCTCAGTTATGATTACACCTATCTTGCCAATCTATTTGCAGAAGTAAATGGCCTTACCATCGAGAAGTTTTATCTGACTCATAAAATTGAAAGGGTAAAAGAATTGATTGTTTACGATGAACTCAACCTTTCGGAAATAGCTTACAAGATGCACTACAGCAGTGTTGCACATCTTTCAAATCAGTTTAAAAAATACACCGGCCTCACGCCAAGCCATTTCAGGATGCTTAAAAATAATCGGCGTGACACACTTGAAGATGTGTGAATAAGCTGAACCTATACATATCCAGTAAAACCAAATTTAGGATTGCCATTTTATAAAAATGTGTGAAAGATGTAAATTATTACATCAATTGTGTAATACTTTCAAAATTGGGCAGGAGTAACTTTGTTCAGATCATCATATTGGAAGCGAATGCAAACGAAAGGAATAAAAAAATCAAAGATACATACCCTGATCGAAATTATTGAATATGTGCCCAGCTCGGTGGTGAGTAAAACCATTATCCGAAAAACCACCGGAAATATTAGTGTTATTGCAATTGAGGCAGGCGAAGCACTGGCTGAGAAAATCTCCCCATTTGACACTTTTATTCAGATTATTGAGGGAACGGCCGAAGTTGTTATTGATGATCAGCTGAACGTACTTAAAGCAGGACAAGGGATAATTATTCCGGCACACACATCAAATATTATACGGGCAAACGGAAGGATCAAAATGATTTCGACGATGATTAAAAGTGGATATGAAGGAAGCATGATTTAAAAGGGAAACATAGATAAAATTGTACGATGTAAGGAGTAAAGAAAAATTATGGTAAAAGTGAAAGAAGGAAAAGAGGGAAAAAACTCGAAAAAGGACGCTGCAATGACCCTGAAAGAAAAGAGAACCGCTAAAAAGGCAAAAAAAGCCGGTAAAAGTAATTTTAGTACGGTTTGATACTTATTACTTGATACTTGTTTCTTGATACTTACTACTTGATACTTACTACTTGATACTTGTTTCTTGATACTTACTACTTGATACTTGTTTCTTGATACTTAATCTTAATATTTAAACAAATGAAAATCACTTACATAGCCACGTACCCGCCCCGCGAATGCGGCATTGGTACCTTTACCAACAACCTGTTCAAATCTATGTTGACCGATAATGAACACGAAGGTTTTGTGGTTGCATTGAGCGACAACGATATTACCTATAAATACCCTAAAGAAGTTAAAATTACCATCAGGCAGGACCACCAGGAAGATTATCTGAAAGCCGTAAAATACATTAATCTAAGCGGTGCCGACGTTTGTATTCTCGAGCACGAATTTGGCATATTTGGCGGCCAGAGCGGTGTGTATATCCTTCCTTTGCTTCACCGGCTGGATATTCCACTCATTGTTACGCTACATACCATTCTCAAAACGCCTTCTTACACTGAAAAAGCAGTTTTGAAAGAAATTTGCAAAATGGCCGGTAAAATTGTAGTGATGAGCCACAAAGCAGTTAAGTTTTTGGTAGATATTTACGATGTGCCAAAAGAAAAAATTGCATTAATTGAACATGGTGTCCCGGATATTCATTTTAGCCCCGAAAAATCGAAAAAAGAATTTAAGCTCAAACATAAAAAAGTGCTGCTAACTTTTGGGTTTATTGGACGAAGCAAGGGTATTGAAACGGTAATTAAAGCGTTGCCGGAAGTGGTAAAAAAGCATCCCGAAGTTATTTACATCGTTTTAGGGAAAACACACCCAAATGTGCTGCGTCATTCCGGCGAAGAATACCGTACTTTCCTTCTTCGTACGGTTAAAAAACTTCAGCTTGAAGATCATGTTACCTTCCTAAACGAATTTGTTGATGAACAGGATCTGTTCAAGTATTTATATGCCTGCGATATATACATCACACCTTATTTGAACGAAGCCCAGATTACGAGCGGAACACTTTCGTACGCCGTTGGAGTGGGTGCGGCAGTACTTTCAACACCCTACTGGCATGCTGCCGAACTCTTGGCAGATGGGAGAGGCAGGCTGTTTAATTTTAATGACTCGGATGAGCTAGCAAAAACCTTAAATGAACTTCTCGACAATCCGGAACAAATTAACGAGCTGAAATTTAGAGCCGGTGAATATGGGAAAAAGATTACCTGGCCTAAAACCGGTGAAAAATATGTTGCACTTGCTGAAAAAATTGTGACGGATGAGTTCCCGTTTATTACGAAAAAGGAAACCGAACTCGATTTACTCATCCTTCCTCCATTTTCCCTTGTACATATCAACCGGCTAACCGACGATACCGGTATTATTCAACATGCTAAATTCGGTATTCCCAACTTAAAAGAAGGCTATTGTTTAGATGATAATTCAAGAGCTTTGCTAATGGTTTTAATGGCCTACCGCCAAATGAAAGACATGCGGGCGCTTAAATTATCTCCTGTCTTTTTAAGTTATATCCATTATATGCAAAATACAGACGGGACTTTCAGGAATTTTCTGAGTTTTAGCCGGGTTTTTTTGGATGAAGTGGGTTCCGAAGATTCTTTTGGACGGACTATTTGGGCACTTGGATATCTCATGGAAAATGCCCCTAACGATGCCTATTATCAAATGGGTAAACTGGTGTTTTTTAATGCATCTCCCAATTTTGAAAAATTAAAATCTATCCGCGGAATTGCCAATACAATGATTGGAATTAGTTATTACCTGAAAAGTAATCCATCTGATGATTCCATGACGGAAAGATTGAGAAACCTCGCTAATGTGCTAATCAAACATTATAAAGTAAACCAGACTACTAATTGGAACTGGTTCGAATCTTTGCTGGCCTATGATAATGGAATTTTGCCGTTGGCACTTTTGCATTCCGCCGAAATACTGCACGACCAAAGTATTACAGAAATAGCAATTGAATCGATGAATTTCCTGACCAGCCATACCCTAAAGGATAATTACCTTTCGATTATTGGAAATGAAAAATGGTATAAAAAGGAAGGCGAACGTTCAAACCAATGGTTGTTGCGACGGTTTTGAGAGGTATGGCGTAAACCGAAACCAGGGTGCTGAAAGTTCGCTTGCTTATTTAATTTCCCATTTAACTGTTTTGCAGGCTTACGAAGAATTACACAAATCGGATTGAAAATAGTGTGAAAAAAAATCCCGCTTTTAGCGGGATAAAATTTTAAATGGAATTATATTTTAAACTACGAGAGTTTAACATTTACTGCATTTAATCCTTTTTTTCCTTCCTCCAAATCAAAAGTTACTTCGTCATTCTCTCGGATACTTTCTTTAATTCCGGTTGAATGTACAAAATATTCTTTCGATGAGTTGGCATCTTTAATAAATCCAAATCCTTTGGCTTCATTGTAAAACTTTACTGTTCCTTTATTCATTTTATTAAATTATTAATTACGTGTAAGCTACGCTAAATTATTGAGATAAAATTATTCATACCCATTTAATATCAGAGATACTGACGGAAAGTAAGCCCAGTACCAACTGAAGTATGAGTTTGGTGTGTGATTTTAACTTGTGAAAAACCGATGAAATCATTGGTCCGTTTCTTTGATGTTTTTAACAATAACATTCTGGTAAGGGAAAGGAATTTCAATACCTTCTTTGTCAAAGCGTTCCTTGATTTGTTCCATTAAATCACATCTTAAAATAAAAGCATCCGTCGGGTTTGCTGCCCAGGCCCAGGCTCTTATTGTAATGGAGAAATCACCCAGGGAAATGACACGCACCGGTACTATTTCCTTGTTTTTGTCCTTTTGTTGTTTTGTTCGGTGGTCGATGAGCAACGGATGTTTTATAATTTCTTCTTTCATCATGGCCTTTGCTTTTTTAATATCCGAAGTGTATGAAATTGAAATTTCTATAAACTCACAGCAAACATCCTCCACTATATTGGCATTTACAATTATTTCGCTGTTCATT
>CAJDXF010000017.1_pt2 | contig 14173 bp, 10 predicted proteins | sample 7391791 | NCBI WGS metagenome assembly CAJDXF01 (sample SAMEA7055712, study PRJEB34461) | soil metagenome | biome: terrestrial ecosystem; feature: Peninsula; material: soil | place: Antarctica | collected 2016 | reverse complement strand
GTTATCCCTGAAAGGTTGCTCGCCAGCAGTGCCTTTTTACGTTTCGCCTGATATTACAAAGTTAAAACTGCTTTCTGAATTTCAACTAAGAAAGTAGATTTAGTGGTACTAAGAATGGGGAGTATTAAAACCTTATTGGGTTGTTTTAGTGGTTAATCATAAGAAAATAAGGTTTGGTCTTGCTTCTATACTAAGCTTACTACTAAGGTTTAAAACTACCGGTAAGGTTTTTTAAGAAATTAAATTCAACTTCAGTTTTCTACCCACTTCGAGCTTTCTGTTTCAGTCCTCTTTCTTATCCTCCCCCTTGGGGGAGTTAGAGGGGGCTTCCTTCTACCTCACCTCTTCCCGGTTCTTAAACAATACAACAAAAAGTAGCAACAGACCTATCGACATTAGTGTAGTGATGCCCCATATCGCGTTCCAGTTATGGCCACTCGCAGTGGAATAGCGGTTAATGATTTCGCTGCAAATGAAATTCCCGACCAGTAAGCCGACACCGAATGTCACCAAAAATATAAAGCCCTGTGCTTGCGATTTTAACTCCGCCGGTGCTTTTTTATCGATGTAAATCTGCCCGCCAACATAAAAGAACCCAAAGATTAAACCGTGAATCAGAATACCGATAAAATACATCCAACTTTGGTCGATTACACCACCGGTATAAAACGAAAGATAACGAATGGTAAGTGCCACCAAACCAAGGATCATCACTTTTCGTAAGCCGAATTTCCGGATGGCAAGGGGTACCAAAAGTAAGAATCCCATTTCGGCCAATACGCCCCAGTTCATGGTAACGGAAATGTATTTGGTTTGAATACTTTGCAAAAACTGAGAGAAAAAGGAAAAATACATGGCAAAAGGAATCATCGACAAAAAGGAAAAAGCAATGAAAATGGCAAAATTTCGATCTTTCATTAATTTAACAGTTCCCAGGCCAAAAGCATCGATTAGCGACAGCTTTTTGCCTTTGCCCAAAGGCGGAGTGTTTGGCAGGGTTAGGTTGGTAAAAGCGGCCACAATACTCACGCCCGCCCCGCAATAAAACGGAATGTTGGTACCGTCGAAATCAACTCCAAGGTAGTGGATGAAAAAGATACTGAACAAACCGGAAGCTACCCAGCCAATAGACCCGAAAACCCGCACACGGGGAAACTGCTCTGAGGGTAGGTGCGCCATGGCAATGGAACTGGTTAATCCCCACGAAGGCATATAGCCCAGCATGGCAATCAGCAGGCAAATAAACAGGATGTCGGAATTGTTGGTAGTGCCTGCCAAAAACAGCATTATTGCATTGATGATGTTCAACCCGGCCAGCACTTTTTGTCCGGCAAAAAACCGGTCGGCAATCATGCCTACCACAGGCGAAGCAATGCACCCAATGGCCATAGAGCTTAAGATTAAAGCCTTTTCTACGCTGCTAACATCGAGGTTGGTTAAATAGGCTGCTAATGGTACCCACCAAACTGCATACATCATGTATTGAAGGAACATCATCAGGGAAAGTTTGAATTTGGCCATGGTAATTTTTGTTGAAGTTGATAAATAAAAAGCCGGCTCGTACGAGCCGGCCTTTCCATTAAATTAGTGCTAAACTATTAATTATAACCGGGATTCTGCTGTAATTGCGGCGCTTTGTTCATTTCATCGCGTGTTATTGGTACCCAGTACATTTTCTTATCGTTGAAAACCCGTTCATCAGCCTTATTAGCTTTGTCGTGTTTCCACATGTGAGAGCCATTGTCATAATGTTCGATCCTCGTTCCAAAAACATCAGTGATAACTTCTTCTGCTATCATCCAACGGCGCATATCGTAGAAACGGTGGCCTTCAGCAAAGAATTCGATGTTCCTTTCGTGGCGAACATATTCACGTGCCTTTGCCTGGTCAGTTGTAACTCTGCTTGGTAAACCTGCACGGTTGCGCACCATGTTCATGGCATCCATCCCTTTTTGAAGATCTGCACCACCGAGTTCAATGCAAGCTTCAGCATAGTTCATAAGGATTTCAGCATAGCGGAACTCCACCCATGTATTGGTATTATTGAAATACTGACCTGCAGTTGCCGGATCGGCAAGTTTGCGGATATAATAGCCATTTTTTGTACCATTCCATGCTTCTATCAAACCTGATCGGGTATCAAGTCCGCTTTTGTAAGGTTCTTTATCTCCGGCAGCTTTTAAATAATAACCAGTTTGTACTACGTTGTCTGGTTCTAGCCCGGCAGCATCCGAAGGACGTGGTTGCCATGGAGCACCATCATATAAAATAGAGGCATAAAAACGTGGTTCACGCCCCATGTACGGGTTTCTTTCCGGATCAGCTGCCAGTTCTGCAGCGGTTGCAGTTCGGACATCCATATTTCCCGGATCGTATTTATCCCATTGGAATTTTGAACCATCTGCCATTTCATAGCTTCTTACCATTGGTTCGGTTGGGTTATTATTCCCCCAGTTGTGATATCCGTTCGGTCCGTACCAGATGTTGGCCCGGCTTTGATTTCCACCCGAAAGAGGAAACTGAATTCCCCAGATGATTTCTGTATTCCAGGCTGCTTTTTGGTTGAAATTGCTGAAATAATCATCAGCGTATTTTTGAACATCAGCAGGAGATAACGGAGATGGTGGCTCCTCGGTTGAACCTACCAAAGCAAAATTGCCGTATTTGCCGTCCATTACATCTTTTGCAGCATCGCGTGCCTGTTGCAGTAAGCCACTCTGGCTGCCGGAGGGAAATGAAACCAAAGTGTTGGAAGGTTCATAACCACCGTTGGTTAGAGTACTGGCACAGAATAACAAAACCCTTGATTTTAATGCTGCCGCAGCCGCACGACTACCACGTCCCTGCTCAATGGTTGCAGGTAAATTGTCGATTGCGCTTTGGATGTCTTTCAAAATAAAATCAAGTGTTTCCTTAATCGAAGATCTTTTTATGGTAAGAAAATCCTGGCCCAAAAGAAAGGCTTTATCCTGAAGAATAGCACCACCATATACCATTAATAAGGTTCCATAATCGTAAGCCCTGATAAAATAGGCTTCTCCAACTATTTGCTTTTTTAGTGCGTCCTGACCTGCTGTCAAAGGTACAGCATCGATATTGTCAAGAATCTTGTTTGCATTTTGAATATTCGCATAAAGGTTATTCCAGCGGAGATATCCACCCTTGCTATTATCTGTAAAAAAACCAAGTTGGTCCGGGCTCATAGTACCTTTTATCATTCCATAATTCGCCGGACGGTGGATGCACAAGGTTTGATCGGTACCTGAAGACAAAAGGTCTTCGCGGCCACCAAGGATTCCCTGGTCAGTATCGCCACCCATTCGGTCGTATGTTTTTTCAAGGTATGCTTTCACAACGTTTAAATCTGAAAAAACGAGTCCTTCGTTAAACGTATCAACTGCTTTTTGATCCAATATATCCTGGCATGAAGGAACAAGGAACAGAAGGATTGTAATTGTCAATATATTAAAAAATATCTTTTTCATATTCTAACTATTTATAAATTAAATGGTTATTAAAAAGTAATATTTGCACCAATTGCAAATGTTTTCATCAGCGGATATACGCCGGGGTTATTGGCTTCCGGATCCCATATTTTGTTTGCAGAATAGAGCAACGCAAGGTTGTTACCTGAAACAAACACACTAATCTTTGCAATTCCGGCTCTTGAATAATAGTTTGCGGGTATTGCATAATTCAATACAACATTTTTCAATCGTAGGTAAGCGGAGTTTTCCAACCAATAGGTACTCATGCGAACATCGGGCGACCAATAAAGGTCATCACGATTGTAGGAACGTGCAATATCAGTTACGGTATTGTCTGGTGTCCAACGGTTATCAAACTGCCATTGGTAGTAGTTTCCTGCTTCACCTCGGCGGTTGTCGTATTGCGAGCGTTTGAAAACTTTTCCCTGTCCTTGTAAAAGAACGGAAAGTGTGAATCCTTTATAAGTTGCATCCATGTTTATTCCGTAGAAAGTAAACGGATAATCGTATTCGTCAACAAGAATCCTGTCATCATTGGTAATTTGTCCGTCGCCCGATACATCTTTAAAAATAACATCACCAGGTTTTGCCCCTGTAACGTGCGGAGTAGCATCAACCTGCGCCTGGTCTTTGTAAATGCCAATTGCTTCGTACATTAGTTGAGCTCCATATGGATGGCCGGTATATTGTTGCCATGGAACTGCCCTTTCTGGTTCGTCCATATATATAATTTCGTTCTTGTTGTAACTGAAATTACCTCCAAAATTGATAAACAAGTCTTTGTTTATGGCTTTATGTATTCCCGCTTCAAATTCGATACCCCTGTTATCAACAATACCAATGTTTTCCTGAGGTAAAGAGAGCCCGGTAAAGTTGGGTACCGAAGCATCTCGTGTTGCAAGGATATCTTCCCTACGATTTTTGAACAAATCTATATTGAAATGCACCAGATCGTTCAGGAATTTTGAGTCAAAGCCCACGTTGTAGGTTGTTTGAGTTTCCCAGGTAATATTTGGATTGGCAATTGCAGGTGGACCAACTGCGGTTCCAATCGCACCACTGCTACCAAATGTCATTCCCGTGGAGAGGTTATACTTATCCATGAATTGGAAGGCGGCACCGGGGTCCATCCCCATTTTTCCGTAAGATGCCCTTAGTTTAAAATAATTAAAAGAAGATAAGTTTTCTTTCCAGAAACCTTCTTCAGAAGCGCGCCATCCCACCAAAAATCCCGGGAAATAACCCCAGCGTTTGCTTTCAGGGAATTTTAACGAACCGTCTGCACGGAATACCACTTCAGCTAAGTATTTGCCCTGATAACCATAAGTGGCACGACCAATAACTGATTTTCGCGCATAAATCGATGCATTCCCTTCCAGATTCTGATCTTTTGGATTTCCGGCATTCATAGTCTGAATAATCGAAGAAATATAATACTTCCGATAGCCTCTGAAATAATTCCAGTCGCTCTGGTATTGTTCATAACCTGCAAAAACCGACATATCGTGGTCGCCAACTGACTTTACATAATTGACATTGAACATGGTTGTTTGGTTGATAGTCCTGTCATACCTTTCGATGTTTTCAGGTGTTGAAAGCCCCCTCGGAGTAGGAGTTAAAGGCATGTCAGTTATATACCCTTCGGAATTTCTTGTTGCATCATCCCAGTTTGGATAATATAAAATCCAGGGTTGGTAAAATGCATGGTTGTAATAGTTGGTAAGGTCGAAACTATAACTTCCTGTAAGTGATAATCCTTTAACAAAAGGTACATCAATGGTTGCCCCGAAAGTACTTAACATCTTGTAGGTTTTCTGGTCGTTTACACCTGCACTGAAAGTAGAAGTTTCAACCGGGTTGTCGCCATATTCAATGTCAGGTCCCGGGTAACGACCTTCTTTTGGCCAAAACGACCAGTTGGTTGGAACCAAACGGGTTGACTGACCAACAATTGCATCGGCACTCTTGTATGGGTACTGACGATCGTTCAAAAATCCTGCAAGTTCGATATTTGTTTTTAACCAATCGGTGATGGGCATTTCTAATTTTGCGCGAACGTTGTACTGTTTGTATTTTGTTGAGGATGCTTTGTAAATGGCATCATCTGTTTTGTAACCAAACGACACATAGTACTTCATTCCTTTTGCACCACCATCAAAGGTAATATTATGACGGGTGGTGTTGGTCCATTTTTGGATTAAATCACCGTACCAGTCGGTACTTGGGTGTTCCCATGGGTCAACACCGCTTTTGAACAATTCAATGTCCTTGTCGGTATACCTGCGGGCTTTTCCCTGATAGGTCTGATATTCCGAAAGCATTGTAGCATAGTCAGCAGCATTAGTTACCCCAGGGATAACCGTGGGTGTCATCATACCGGAGTAGAATTGGTAGTTTAACCGTGGTTTTCCTTCTTTTCCCGATTTTGTTTGGATGAGGATTACACCGTTTGCGGCCTGCGCTCCATAAATAGCTGCCGAAGCATCTTTTAAAACCGAAAGACTTTCCACATCATTTGGGTCGATTTCGTCCATTGAACGTCCTGGTATTCCATCAATAACAATAAGTGGCGCTGTATTATCAACGTAAGTACCGGCATCGCCACCAAGAGTAGTACGTCCACGCACCAAAACGCGGGGCCTCATTTGGCCGGGTTCCCCTGTTTGCTGTATTACCACCGAACCTGGAAGATAACCGGAAATGGCGTTGGAAACGTTCATCGCGGGAATTGTAGTTAATTTTTCGCCGCTTACTGATGTTACTGAGCCTACAACGTTCGCACGTTTTTGTGTACCGTAGCCCACAACTACAACTTCATCAATGTCGGTTACTTCGGAGGCCATCGTAACATTAATGGTCGTTTGGTTACCAATTATAACCTCCTGGGTTTTCATCCCGATAAACGAATAGGTTAGCGTTACTGCATTGGCAGGAGCGGAAAGCGAATAGTTCCCATCAATATCCGTAACCCCGCCAATTGTTGTACCCTTAGCAACAACTGCAACTCCCGGTAGCGGTGCGCCACTCTGGTCAACTACTTTTCCTGAAATGGGTTTTTGTTGCTGACCTACAGAGGAAGAAGAAGCGGTTTTTACCTCACTTTCCTTACCACTGGGAAATACAATTACCTGTCGGTCGATAATCCGGTATTCCAGCTTGTGTTCCGGGAGGATTTTGTCCAGAATATCTTCTACTCGCGCATCATCGGAGTTAACCGATACCTTTTGATTGTCGTTCACCACATCGTTGTTGTAGATGAACTTGAACTCACTCTGATCAGTGATAGATTGAAAAACTTCTTTCAGGCTCACTTTTTTCATCTTCAGGTCGAATTTGACCGATTCAGAATACGTGCTTGCCTGAACATTGAGCACCATCGCCATTAGCAAGAACAGGGTTAACCCGGTTGCATGGCGAAGATTTTTTAGCCTTCCCGAGTAACGGGAGTGCATAACTTTAAGGCTTCTTAGCATACATTAATAGTTTAGCTTGTTAAACAATAAAAAATAATTAATCGCAATCTTTGAAAGAAAAGCTCCTTGGCTCTTCTTTCCTTTTTTTAGTTGGTTTAAACTATGAAGAAAAAAATTTCTTTTGATCTGACTTTATGATGAATCCATTTTTCGTTTTAGTGTAATTAAAGTTATGTGCTGTTTTTAACAAATTCAATATATTTTCTAATGACTCAGTGTCGAAACTTGCGGTAAAATGCAATTCGCCTACGTTTGTGTCAGCAATTAGTAGGGTTGTTTTATATTTTCGTTCCAGTTTTTTTGCAATCGAATTAAAATCCTCGTCGTAAAAAGTGAGTACGCCGTTTCTCCATTCTGCGGGCCTGGCATATTCTGCTTTTGATACGCTAATCTTCTCGTCGCTTATTTGGAATGTTGCTTTTTTTCCGGGAGTTAAATAAATGTGTTTTTCGGGCGAATTTTTAACTTCCAACTGCACTTTGCCTTCATATAGGGTAATGTCATGTTTTTCGTCTCCCAAATAGGCAGAAATATTAAAATGAGTGCCTAAAACTGTTGTGGATATACCTTGAGAGCTGACAATAAAAGGTTTTTCCAATTGGTGTGCCACTTCAAAATAAGCTTCCCCAATGAGTTTTACTTCCCGGTTTTTACCCACAAATGGTTCACTCGCTAGTAAGTAGGATTGATCGTTGAGCCAAACCCGTGTGCCATCGCTCAACGTAATTTCTTTCACTTCTCCCGCTTGGCAAAAGTATTCGTTCAATGAAACTTGAATTTTTGGTTTGCTGATTTGATAAGCAAAAAAACTGATGGAAAGGATTACCAATATGGAAGCAACCAAAGTAAAAGAATTTCCACTGCCTGATCCTTTTGTTTTATCCAAATTTAGACCCAGCTTTTTTTCAGTCTTTTCAAGGATCTGGTGCTTGTATTCCTCTGGATGACGATGTTGCCAGAACTCTTTCAGTACGTTATATTTTTGAGCTAATTCTTCATCTTCCTCCAATTCCTGATGAAGAAATTCTTGCTCTGCTTCCGATATTTCGGAGCATAGTTCCTTTAAAATAAGTTCATAGTATTTATCAGTTAAAGTCATAAAAAGGTTTTCTCATCCTCTATGACGGAAATAGGATGGAAAGTACCTAATGGCTCTACTCCGAAAAGTTCGATTTAATTAGCGTTGTGGATATTAATTAATTTTTGGGCCACACTTTCCAGGGTAGGCATTCTTTAGGCTGGTTATGAAAGCAATAAGGAGAAACCCGGCTGATTAAATCTTTCCAATAAAGATTAAAGGCTAAAGCCGAAGAATTTTTGAGACTATAAAACCATCAAGCAAAAGGGTCAGGCAGGCATGGTGCAAAAGAAGAATGGAAAAAATATAACCGATGGATTTTTCTGTTTTGCACCTTTCTTCAGCGCGGTCTGAAAATGCAAAGCACAAACTCGGTTTTAACCTTTAATTGAAAGAATACGATAAGCGATTTGATGGAAAAAGTCAAAAGTTGCAACAATATTTGTAACGCCAAGCTAAGCTTGTACGCCCTTTAGGCATGGACAGTAAAAGAAATAGCAATAATTCCGAATCTCCATTCGTATCGGTAGAAGAGAGAATTTAGAAAATCGCTACTTTTTTAAGCGGCGATTGTTTAGAGAATCCTTTGTTTTTGAGTTCCATGGATTCGATGATTCTTTTTAATGCCGAAACCAAATGATTGTTTACCGTTTTGGGCGAAACGTTCATGACTTCTGCAATTTCTTTATGCTTAAGTCCGTTGATTTTAGCCAGCGAAAAAGCCATTTTGCATTTTGGAGGCAAACTTTCAATTGCCGCATACAACTGGTCTACCAAATCGTCATCGATAAAATCGTTTTCCGGCTTGTCCATTTCAGCAAAATAAAAATCTTTAATCTCGTTGAGATAGATGATTTTATCGTTTTTTGCTTTTCTGAAATGTGTGATGCAGCCATTTTTCACACAAATAAAAAGATAGGATTTCAAATTTTTAATTTGGGCGAGGCCTTTTCTTTTCTTCCAAATGGTGACAAAAACATCGCTCACAATTTCTTCGGCTGTTTCCTTGTTTTTAACGAGCCCCATAGCAAAACAGAGCAACTGGTCGGAAGTAAATTCCATCAGCAAACGGAATTTTTGTTCATTCCCTTGTGCTATCGACGAAATAAAAATTGGATTGTTCAGCATGTGAAAGTTTGCTTAGTTGTTACTTCTTGTGGTTGTAACAGTTAGTTATTGGTAAATGCGAGACCAATTTACGAAAACATTACGACAAAAAGCAAATTTAATTTTGCTTCCGGTTTCGGCCTGTAGGATTACAGTCTGTAATCCATTTCTACAAAAACATTGCGGTGTTTCCCTTTGATGCCGTAACTTAGAGTCAAGCCTTGAATTGAGAATTTTTCCCGCACTTTTGCGTTACGGAGTTCCTTTCCGTAGAATCGTCTGTGATTTCCAATTACAAGCCTAAAACATCCGAAATCTCTTTCATGGCATTCACTGCAATTTCTGCAAACTCGCTGAGCGGTATGTCGATTTTTTCACATTCAAGAATGTTCTCTCGCTTCACAGAGGCGGCAAAAGCTTTTTGTTTCATTCGTTTTGTCACCGAAGCTGGTTTTACGGAAGCAATCTTTTTGTCAGGATAAACCAATGCAGTTGCCATAACTAATCCCGTTATGGTTTCGCCGGCTGCCAGCGCATGTTGAAATTTGGTGCTGCGTTCTTTTCCAGTCGCCATTTCGTTGTGCATCATAATTGCGTCGAGCATTTCCGGGCTTATTTTATCTTTCAGAATGTTTTCGGAATAAGGCCCGTGGGTTAAGGGGTTGGCATTGGTAATTTCCACGTCGATGTCGTGCAAAAGCCCTGCAATTCCCCATTCCTCTTCATTTCTTTCCAAACGTTTCGCAATGGCGCGTAAAACGGCTTCAGAAGCAAAACTGTGTTTCAGCATATTTTCAGATTTCACATGTTCTTTCAACAGTATAACAGCTTGTTCCCGGGTAATCATTTTTTATTTGCTTTTAGTATAGTATTTGGATTCTTTTTTTTGCGTAATTTAAGCCTACATATTTACACGTAAAAAAGCGAAAATGCAAGAAATTGAACGTAAGTTTTTGATTCATTACGAACTTTGGAAACCGGAGGGGAAGGGAGTAACCATTCGTCAAGGGTATCTTTCAACCGATCCTGAACGCACGGTGCGTGTCAGGATTGCTAAAGATATTTCCTATATCACCATAAAAGGTAAAGCTATGGGCATTGTGCGAACGGAGTTGGAATACAAAATCCCGATTAACGAAGCCGAGGTGCTGCTGAAAATGTGTGTAGGTTCGCTGGTAGAGAAAACCCGTTATAAAGAGGAAGTAGGTGGCTTAACATGGGAAATCGATATTTTTGAGGGCGAAAACCGCGGCCTGGTGATGGCTGAACTGGAATTGGACAGCGAAACGCAAACCTTCGAAATGCCACTCTGGATCAAGGAAGAAGTGAGCGGCGACAAACGTTACTACAATTCGAGGCTGTCAGAAAAACCTTATTCAAGCTGGTAATTTATTGCTTGTGTTACCGTTTGCATAAAGAGAAATTCCGAACGGCTGCTGATATTCAATTCCTGTAACACTTTACGGATGCACAAATCGTGGTGTCTCTCAATTCTTGAGACCGATTCTGAAAACGGGTTTTGTTGTTCGGTTTTTTAAATGTTCCGTATTTCGTTGCTTCATGTTTTGCATCATTATCGATTCTTGAAGCCTGATTCAAATATGGTTCTATGTTCAATTTAGAAATGGTATGATTTGCGAAATCGATTGGGTACAACTATTTGATTGTCAGTCAGTATTATTCAGTCAACGGGATCGTCTGTTTTAAGAAACCATAGCCATTAATCATGCGCGAAATTATTGGATAAATACAAATAAATTTAGTAGATTTGCATCGGATGCGTCATATCTATGTCGCATCCGATTTTGTTTACACCAATCATAAAAAAAATTACAACATGGAAAATACAATTAAAATAACAAAATTAGACTTCACGCGATTGAATAATTTAATCAATAATTTGAAGAAGAACAGCCGTTTAACAACCACCGATTTAGGATTTTTGCAATCGGAGCTGGGCCGGGCGGAAAAAATAGACTCAGAAAAAATAACGCCTGATTTTGTCACCATGAATTCCACGATCGAAGTTACCGATCCCGATAATGAGAAAATAATGACCGTTCAGTTGGTATATCCCAATGAAGCGGATTTCAAACAAGGTAAAGTTTCTGTGCTGTCACCTTTGGGGACCGCGTTGATTGGTTATAAAGTTGGAAGTGAGATTTCTTTCCCGGTTCCGAAAGGTACCAAAATGATGAAAATCACCAAAATCATCTATCAGCCCGAAGCAGACGGTAAGTTTCGGGGCTAAGTGATTTAACTCTTGCGTGTTTACCTTTTTTGTGTTTTTGAGTGGCAAGATTTGTTTTGCCGTATTTCGATTTGATAAATTTAATACCTTGAAAGGATGATATAATGATAAAATGGAGGCATTCAAATAATCCTAAAGCCCAAATGTTAAGCAATTATTGGGCACAAAGAAGATGGGCTGCAAAGCATAAACTATTAATTACCAAACCCGATTTTCAAAGGGTACTGCAACAGATTTGTTTTTACGAAAGCGGTTCCAATACCCGCCTTGTTAACGTTAATACAGTGAAGAAAAAGTTGTATGAAGCGGTTCGGGTTGATCCTTGCAAAATACCTGAAAACGTGGTTACCATGAATTCTTTAGTGACTTTTAAAATTTTAGGCACCGCTAAACAATTGACTGTCAAACTGGTTTTTCCGGAATTTGAAAACAGCCGCGAATATAAAATATCTCTCTTTTCGGCACTGGGCGCATCCCTCTTTTTAAGAAAAACCGGAGAGGTGTTTACCTACAGCACCTGGAGAAAAAACAACACGATTGAAATTTTATCTATTCCCTTTCAACCCGAGGCGAATGGTGAGTTCTCCGATAAAACAAGTATTTAAACAGGCTTATTAGTACCTTTTGTATTAAGTTTCCGGGTACGGAGAGTTATTTGTTTTTGATAAATAACATTAATACTATTTTTGCGTTTTGAACAGAGAGTTATAAAGCATTCAGCATGAATTCAGGAAAATTAAAATTTGTATCGCTATTCGTTATTTTTTCTTTTGTTCCCGGAACAACAGGATCCGACACTCTCAAAAAGTGTTGATATTTTAAAACGATATTTCTACGGTGAAAATCAATGGTACGTTGCAAAACCAGCGTTGGCTAAAGATGTGAAAGGCTTGATTGATTTTGTGGAGAATGAACCTGTTGATACCATAATCAGCAATCTGGGCAAAACGTTTGGTGAAAATACAAGGTTTGTTTTCCGACTGCCCGAAGATGTGGAAGACAGCCTATATGTGCCCGGGTTCTACCCCCATAATTTGGTTCTTTATGAAATTGAAAATACAAGTGCTCGTCTAAAAGATAAATTTCAGAAGTCACCGCCGGAAGTACCGGAAAGTATATTAGCAAATGCAGAACAAAAAATTGAATTGATTCCGGAGGGTAAAGGAATGCAACTGTTTGTAGATTCGGTTTACACGATGCCTGCCCGTTTGCAGATACCCGAAGTGATTCCCGATTCGATGTTAAGTTCTCCCGAAAAATTTACAGAATTGGTAAGGAAAGACAGTCTTCGGGGGGCATACATTGAGCAAAAACGTATTAATTATAATGATTCAATTCTTGCAACCTCTGTTGAAACAGCAGCAGCAAATTATCGGAAACAAAAGTTTGAAGAGGAACTGCAATACCAGACCAAGCGGTTACGCGACTCAGTGAAAGTGAACAACTTCAATCTTTTGCGCAGTTACAATGAAATGGTGGTGAATGCAGTAAATGATTCTATTTTGTTGGTACTGCAAACACTGTCGGATTATGCTGAATTTATTGATTCCACCGAAATCTCTATCGTTAATTTATCGGGCAGATCGAGTGATGTTCGACTGAAAAACGGAGATGAGCGTTTTGCGCGTGTTTGGTTGAAAAACGTGCAGGAAGATTCGTTGAGCGTAATTGTTAAGAGCGTGGATAAAAGAACCATGTATATGCTGATTGATGACGGGGTGACTATTTCGCGCTATAAACCAAAGCAAACTAAGGAATTTGATTTTACATCGTTGGGAAAAAGTATCACATCATTAACCGATGTTGGGAAAAGTTATGAAATTCAAACACCCTGGATCCTGGGTGGCAACGGAAACATCGGATTCTCTCAAACCTATCAGGAAAATTGGAAGAAAGGTGGTCAAAGTGCCCTGTCAGCGATTATAGCGCTAAAAGGTAACGCGAATTATTCGCGCCCTGACGGAAAAATTAAATGGAATAATAGTGGTGAATTCCGGGCGGGTTGGATCCGTCCCGGAGGTGAAAATGTTGAAACTCAAAAAAACGACGATAAAATTGAATTTACCTCCCGTTTTAGTGTCAGTGCGTTTAAAAAGTGGTTTTACAGCTCCGAGCTTAATTACGAAACGCAATTTTTCAAGGGCTTTAAATATCCGACAGCAGATTTTCCTATACCAATTTCTGCATTTATGGCGCCTGCCCGAACATTTTACAAAATAGGTTTGGAATATAAGCCGAACAACCAGTTTTCAATGCTGCTTTCACCTCTCACGCTTAAACACGTGTATGTTAGGGATACGGTGCTAATCGACCAAACTAAATTCGGAATTGAACACGGTAAAAAAAGTTTTTCGGAACCGGGGTTGAATGCCGACTTTTTTTACAAAAAAACACTGGCAACGAACATAACCTATGAAACAAAATATAAAATGTTCATCAACTATAAAGATCCTTTTAATAAATTCGATGTCAACTGGGAAAACCTTTTTGAAATGAAATTGGGCGATTATATTAACCTGAGATTTCTGCTCCACATGATTTATGACGATCGTGTGCTTTTTCCGATATACGACAAGGATGATAACAAGATAGGGGAGAAACCAAAGATTCAAATTAAGGAATATTTTTCAATCGGTTTTTCCTATTCACTTAATCACAAAGTGTTGAAATCGAAGCGAATTCGATAGGAACTTTTCTAAATCCAAAGGGAAATAATCACAAAAAAACCGTAAACGACACTCGCGATGCCGTTGGTGGTGAAAAACGCAAAATCAAC
>CAJDXF010000033.1_pt1 | contig 14338 bp, 12 predicted proteins | sample 7391791 | NCBI WGS metagenome assembly CAJDXF01 (sample SAMEA7055712, study PRJEB34461) | soil metagenome | biome: terrestrial ecosystem; feature: Peninsula; material: soil | place: Antarctica | collected 2016 | reverse complement strand
AACGTTGAAAACCAGTATCCTTCGAATTTTAGATCGTTTGCATCCCAAGAAAATTATAGTTGTTTCTTCTGCGCCTCAAATCCGCTACCCCGATTGCTACGGAATAGATATGACACGTCTCGAAAAATTTATTGCTTTTAATGCCACCATTGAATTGTTGAAAGAAAGTGGAAGAGGCGATGTGATAGAAAAGGTGTATAGAAAGTGCAAAGAACAAGAAAACCTCCCCAAAGAAGAAATTGTGAATTATGTTCGCGAAATTTACAGTTCGTTCACACCAGAGGAAATTTCGGCAAAAATTGCTCAGATGTTAAAGCCCGACGACTGTGAAGCAGAAGTTGAAATTGTTTTCCAAACTATTGAAAACCTGCATAAAGCCTGTCCAAACGATTTGGGCGACTGGTATTTTACCGGCAATTACCCGACTCCTGGAGGAAATCGTGTTGTGAATGCATCTTTTATTAATTTTATTGAAGGGAAAGATATTCGGGCGTACTAAAAATCGTCAGTTTAAAGTTCAAAGTTCCGGGTTCAAGGTTAGTTCCGTCTTCCGACTTCGACCTTCCAACTTCCCTCTTCTTCCTACATCTCAAAATTGAACCCTTTTTGCAGTAATTCCTCGTATTTATGTTGATTGAACCGATAGTAGTAGGCTCCTTTTTTTGAAGTTATTTTTTCCTTTTCGTCCAGTTTTTCCAATAACTCCATAGTCAGCAGTTTGCGCCGAAAATTTCTTTTATCAAAAGGAACCTGATAGATGGCTTCATATAAATCCTGCAGTTGTGGAATCGTAAACTTATCGGGGAGAAGTTCAAAGCCAATGGGTTGAGTTCTTGCACGAATCCTTAATTTTCTCAATGCCTTGTCCACCATCTCATTGTGGTCGAAAATAAGCACCGGAAGTTCGGATAAAGACACCCAAGAAGCACCATAATCTTTTACCAATTTTCTATCATGGTCGTTAATTTTCAGGAGCGAGAAATAAGCTATCGAAATAATTCTTCCTCCGGTATCACGTTTTACATCACCGAATGCATAAAGCTGTTCCATGTACACATTGCACAATCCTGTCAGTTGTGTCACAACGCGTTTAGCTGCACTGTCTATGCTTTCGTTGCTGTTTACAAACCCGCCCATTAATGACCATTTTCCTTTTTCAGGCTCAAAATTCCTTTTTAGCAAAAGAACTTTCATTTTGCGGTCGGTTTCGTCGAACCCAAAAATAATTGAGTCAACGGCAACTAAATGTGTAGGATGTTGTGCGTAAAAATCCAATTTATTTATTCCGGATTTGGCCACTGGCTGTTTTCTTTGTCTCTAATATAGGTCTCAATATGGCGGTCCACTTTGAATGTGTACATATCGCTAATAGTGACGATGATGCCGGTTTCCAGTACGTTGCCAAACTTGGCGTTGTTAACCGTACCAAAAGTTTTCATCGAAGGAGATAGGTTCATGTAGGCATTAATCAGGGGAGGTACTTTTTCGCCAAATTCTTTAACCTTGTGAATCAGTATCTTATAGTCTTCATTATAGTTGTTGCCATTAAACAGCTTTTTCATAGCTGGGGTATCAATGTCAAATTCCACCGGTTCTTTTGGTTGTACCAATTTTTCCCTGTCTCTGAAATATTTCTTGAAAAAATATTGTATTAGATTTCTGGCTTCCGAATTGAAGTGCATGTACATGGTTATTTTTCCCAAAAAATATTTAAGCTCCGGGTGGTCAACTGTTAATGCACCCAACCCGTCCCATAAATTGTCGAGAGCAAAAAGTGCCTTTGCTCCGGCTTTGCTGGATTGATAAGGGGGTTGCACAAATGATCGGCCCAATTCGAGAGAATAGGGAAGATATTCTTTCATGAATTTTGGTGAAAACTCGAACAAACGCGAGGTGGCGAGTTTAACTTCTCCGTTGGCATCCTTTTCTGCATCGCGGCATAAAATATAACGGTATCCGCCCAAAATTTCTTGAGCGTCAGGGTCCCACACTATAAGTTGTTTGTAGGGAATTTCGGTTGTATCGAAATTGTCGATGTCAGTCTCTTCGCCGGTGCCTCCGCCAGCATTGCGAAAAGTAATCTCTCGCAAGCGGCCAATTTCGTGCATCACAGCGGGAGAATCATGATGCGTTATAACATATATTTCGTTACCACCCTTATTCGTTTTTCGCAATAGTTTCTCTGGAGTAAGCTCAGCAGAAATCTGTTCTTTGGGTAGCGCTGCTAAAATTTCTTTCATTTTCATGTTTATTTGAAAATTGGACTACAAAATTAGAAAAATTACAATGTTAGGACTGTCATATCCCAATTATTAATTTATTGTTTCAGCGTTTTCTGGTAATTTATACACGAGATCTTTTACCCAGGTTGCCCATTCGCTATGAGTCCTTGAACGATCGAAAGTGGTGTATGGGATAGGCTTTCCAAAATAAATGTGGATGTCGGTGTCCCTGTGTTTTACAGTTTCGTCGGGCAGCCAAAACATTTCCAGGTTCCATTTAATCTTCAGAAATTTTCTCGCGTTTGCCCAGCGGTAAAACCGGTTCGAATTTCTTCCTTCAACAAAAATTGGAATAATATCACGTTTGTGCTTTATTGATTTACTGATAAAATGCTTTTTCCATTCAAGATCGACAATTTTTCCTTTGATTTTCCGGGAGGCCAAACCTGACGGGAAAATGAGTATCTGGATGTCGGAATTGTAGGTGTCGTCCAGTAACCTGGCTGCTTCCCGGCTGTTTGAACCGTGTTTGTTCACCGGAATGAACATGGGACTTAAATTGGGAATTTTCATTAAAATGTCATTGGTCAGGAATTTTAATTTGCCCAATTTTTTGTGCACATTCTTCATTAGCAAAAGTGCATCAAAGCCACCGAGTGGATGGTTGCTTGCAAAAATATACCTTCCCTGATCCGGGATATTTTTAAATCCATGAATATGTTCTCTGACGTTGAATTCCTCTACGGTTCGGTCAACAAATTCAATTCCGTGCAAATGCCCGTTGCGACGTAAAAAATCGTTTAAAAATTCGATGTGTAATATTCGGTTTATGAACCGATAAACAAATCCAGGCATGACTCTCGCCAAAGTCGGGTTTTTCTCGGTAAAGATTTCTTTCAGATTAAAAGGTTCCAGCCCCTTTGGTATATTCTCTTCCACATTTCAAAATTTAGCGACAATAATATAAAAATTCAACATCATTTGAAAGAGTTTGGTTTTCTGCTTTCAGTTGAGAGAATCCCTCGTAATAGAGATTTATCGAAGGAGGAGGATTTTTATTAGTTATTAACGCATGTTGATTACTTTTTATCAACAGGTCAACTGTTTGATATAAAGTTATTTAGTGTAGATACTGCATCGCCGTAAGAGATGTTTTTAACATCCAGTTGGCAGGTTTTCAACAAAAATTCAATTAAAAATCAACTATTGTTGTGGAATAGAATGGAATGAAGTGTCATGTTTTGGAATAAATTCTTATTTTTACGCTAATATTGTAACCAAATACGAAAACATGCAATGATTGAATTTGCGGGCACATACAACGCAACCATCGACGATAAAGGCCGGATTGTTCTCCCCGCCTCCTTTAAAAAGGAGTTGGGTGATCTGGCTTTGGAGCCTTTGGTAGTCGAAAAGAACCTGCACAAAGCATGTTTGGATATCCATCCTGAAAAAAACTGGAGGAAGAGGGTAGAGGATTTTAAAAGTGTGCTGGATCCTTTTGATGAGGATGATGATCAACTGCTTCAGTTTTTCTATCAGAATTTTGTAAAAGTAACAATGGCACCAAATGGCAGAATCAATATTCCAACTGCCTACCTCGAACATGCAAATCTGGACAAAGGAGCTGAATTTATTGGCATGGGTGAATCTATTCGTTTGCAGGAATTTTTATTGAAGTTGAAACAAAAGCGTCAAAATAAAAATGGACAGGTATGATGCAATCCTATCACATACCTGTTTTGGCTGAGGTAAGCGTTAACGGGATGAATCTGTTCCCGGGAGCCGACGTCGTGGATGCCACTTTTGGCGGCGGTGGACATTCAAAACTGATTCTCGAAAATATTGGTACCGGGCGGCTTTTTGCGTTTGATCAGGATCAGGATGCGGCTGCCAATGTCATCGATGATTCGCGTTTTTACTTCATCCGTCACAATTTCAGATACATAATAAACTTTTTAAAGTTTTATGACGTCAGCGTAGTTGACGCCATTTTTGCGGATTTGGGCGTTTCCTCACACGATTTTGATATTGCCGATCGCGGTTTTTCATTCCGGTTTGATGGTGCACTGGACATGCGAATGAACCGTAATTCGGGTTTAGATGCAGCCAAAGTGGTGAATGAATATCCCTTAGAAAGACTGGAAACGATTTTCAGGATGTATGGGGAAGTTAAGAATGCCCGGCGTTTGGCAATATTAATTGTGGAGAAACGGAATCAGACAAAAATAAATACAACCACACAACTAAGAGATATTGTATCTGAATGTGCACCGCGTGCCATCGAAAATAAATACCTCGCTCAGGTGTTTCAGGCCCTGCGAATTGAGGTAAACAGTGAAATGGACGCCTTGGAGGAATTTCTGGAGGCTTCATTGGAGCTCCTGAAACCGGGAGGGCGGCTTGTAATTCTTACCTATCACAGCTTAGAAGACCGCTTGTGTAAAAATTTTATGAAATCGGGCAACTTTGAAGGGAAAGTGGTGAAAGACTTTTATGGGAACGTCATAACTCCTTTTAAAATGATTAACCGGAGGGTTATCGTTGCCGGAGCTGAAGAGCAGGAAATTAATAGCCGTTCGAGAAGTGCAAAATTACGAATCGCGGAAAAAAATCAATCATGACCGAAAAAATAAAAAGCAGCAAGAAGGCTTCGGGGATGAAATCGTTTATCGGAGGGACGATTTTAACCGATGAGCGGGTAACAAAGCAGTTGCCTTTCATTTTCTTTTTGGCTTTTTTGGCCTTGATGCTCATTACCAACAGGAATTGGTCTGAACGAACTATACGGCAGGTAGAGGTGTTGCAGGACACCCTCGATGAACTGCGATCCGAATCAATAACATTGTCGGCAAAGCTAATGGATGCCAGTCGCCCGTCGGAAGTGGCAAAAAAGGTGGAGCAGGCAAATATCGGTTTGCAACAACCTATTCGTCCTCCAAAGAAATTAATTGTACCAAAAAAATAATGTGAAGTGGGAATTCGAAGTGCAATCATAACACGCGTAGCTTTTATTTATTTTTTACTGCTTCTTTTTGCGGTCGTAGTAATCGTTAAAATGGTGTCCGTTCAAAAAATTAAAAATGATCGCTGGGAGCAAATCGAAGAGAACCTTTCAGCAAACACCATCATTGTGGATCCGGCCCGCGGGAACATATGCGGTGACGATGGCAGCGTTTTAGCCACTTCTGTTCCGGGCTATTTCGTCCGGATCGATTTGGCCTCCGAAGGAGTTAAAAAGGTATATGATAAAGAAAGTGATTCGCTTGCCTACCACCTTTCATCGTTTTTTGGAAATACATCAAAAGCAGAATACAGCCGCAGGTTGAACGCTGCTTATAAAGGCAGAAACCGCGGTTTTATGCTCACTCCACGAAAAATAGATTATACTGAATTGCAGAAGATTAAAAAATTCCCAATCCTTCGCCGCGGTCGTTATGGTGGCGGATTGATCATCGAACAGGAAAACCGGCGCGTGAACCCTCTCGGTATGCTGGCATTGCGCACAATCGGCGGGTTGAACAAAGGAGCAAAGGGAGGATTGCAAGGTGCTATTGGTTATACCGGACTCGAAGAGGCCTTTGAAACCTATCTGAAAGGAGAAGAAGGCGTGAGCTTCAAACAAAATCTTTCGGGCCGATGGGTGACCCGTATCGAAATTGAACCTGAAAACGGAATGGACATTATCACCACCATCAACGTAAAAATGCAGGACATTACCGAGAGCGCGCTACACAAACAGTTGCAAAAGTCGAATGCGGATTGGGGGACGGCTATTTTAATGGAAGTGGAAACCGGCGAAATAAAAGCCATTGCCAACCTCGGGAAAGGCGAAAGCGATTATTACGAAAAAGATAATTATGCATTAGGTGCGCGCGGTTGTTACGAACCGGGTTCAACATTCAAACTCATTTCGCTGATGGCAGCCTTAGAGGATGGCGTAGTGGATACCAGTGATGTGTTTGACACAGGAAATGGTTCGTGGTACAACAGCGGACGACAGATAAGCGACACAAAAGGTTACGGGCTCCTTACGGTAAAACAGATTTTCGAAAAATCATCAAATATCGGTGTGGCTAAAATCATTACCACTTATTATGGTAAAAATCCAAAAGACTATGTGGATCGCGTACAAAGCTTTGGCGTGAATAAGCCGCTGGGATTGGAGCTAAGCGGCGAAGGCCAGCCCTATTTCAAATATCCGGGTGATGCGGATTGGTGGCGCACAACTCTTGCAGGAATGTCCTACGGATACGAAACGAAAATGACACCCTTACAAATGTTGAATTTTTACAATGCGGTAGCCAACAACGGGAAAATGATGAAGCCGCACCTTGTAAAAGAGATCCGGGATAACGGTGCTTTGGTAAAGCGGTTTAAACCAGAAGTATTGAACTCATCGATCGCCTCGGATGAAACAATTGGTAAAGCACGAAAAATGCTCGAAGGGGTTTGTGAAACCGGTACGGGTTCTGCTTTGCAAAGTGAATTCTTCAAAGTTGCCGGGAAAACCGGTACAGCAAGAGTAGCAACAAGCAGCAAAGGATATAGTGCCGGCATGTATTTAGCCTCGTTCACCGGCTATTTTCCGGCAGACAAGCCTAAATATTCCATCATCGTCACCTTCAATAATCCCCGCGGCGGCTATTATGGCGCGTCGGTGGCAGGACCGGTTTTTAAGGAAATTGCCGAAAAAGTATTTGCCTTACAAGCTTTGGATGATGATGAGGAGGATGAAGAATTGGATTTGAAAAAGAATCTGCCAGGTGTGAAAAATGGCAATTCAAAAGACCTGCTGAAAGTTGCCAAAACGCTGAAATTGAAAAATGTGCACGGTAAACCGGATTCGCAATTGGCAAATGCAGTAGTGCAAGATAGTACCGTGATTTTGATAGAAACCGAAATGCTATTCGGAAAGGTGCCTGACGTTAAAGGAATGGGTGCCAGCAACGCGGTTTTTTTGATGGAAAATGCAGGCTTGAGAGTAAAAATAAAAGGAGTCGGAAAAGTCAGGCAACAGTCGCTAACACCCGGAAGCAGCTATACGCCGGGGCAAACGGTTTTTCTCACATTGAGTTAAAAGTAAAATGGAATTAAGCAAACTTATAGAAAGCATCAGCTCTGTTGAGGTTCGGGGAACTTCCGAAAAGGAAATCCATGGAATCGAATTCGACTCGCGTAAAGCAGCTCCCGGCTTTGCTTTTGTGGCGCAGCGTGGTGTGCTTTCCGATGGACATAAATTTATTCCGGCAGCCATTCAAAATGGCTCAGATGTGATTTTTTGCGAAGAAATTCCATCCGAAACCCCAACTGGAGTGACTTTTGTGAGAGTTGGCGATTCAAACGAAGTTCTTGGAAAACTCGCTGCGGCATTTTATGATTTTCCTTCCACTAAATTAAAAGTAGTTGGCGTAACCGGTACAAATGGAAAAACGAGCATTGCAACGCTACTTTATAAGACATTTTTGCAATTGGGTTACAAAGCAGGTTTACTTTCCACTATTTCATACCGGATAAATGAAAAAGAAGAAACAGCCTCGCACACTACTCCTAACGCACTGAAAATTCAACAATTACTTGCCGAAATGGTAAATGCAGGTTGCGAGTATTGCTTTATGGAAGTAAGCTCGCACGCCATTCATCAAAAGCGAATTTCGGGGATTGAGTTTGCAGGGGGAATTTTCACCAATATCACACACGATCATCTCGATTACCATAAAACTTTTACAGAATACATCAAAGCAAAAAAAGATTTCTTCGACGGACTACCAAAAAGTGCTTTTGCCATTACCAATCTTGAGGACAAAAATGGTATGATAATGCTCCAGAATACCGCAGCCCGGAAGGTTACTTTCTCTACCCGTTCCATGGCAGATTTTCGTTGTAAAGTGCTTGAAAATCATTTCGAAGGCATGCTGCTGAACATGGATAATCGAGAAATCTGGACGCGTTTTGTAGGAAAATTTAATGCGTCGAATTTATTGGCGGTTTATGCAACAGCACTTCAACTTGGTCAAAACGATGAAGAAGTGCTGGCAATTATCAGCAGTCTGGAACCGGTGCAGGGACGCTTTGAAACCGTTCGTAGTAAGGATGGTAAACTGGCCATTGTGGATTATGCACATACTCCTGATGCCCTGAAAAATGTATTATCCGCCATTGCTGAAATCCGCTCACGAAACGAGCAGGTAATTACGGTTATTGGTGCCGGTGGCGACCGCGACAAAACTAAACGCCCCGAAATGGCGAACGAAGCCGTGCTGGCAAGTGACAGGGTAATTCTTACCTCAGATAACCCTCGTACCGAAAACCCGGCACAAATTATTAAAGATATGGAAGCCGGTGTTCCGGCTTCGTTTCGGAAAAAGGTATTGTCCATTGAAAATAGGCGGGAAGCGATTAAAACGGCGGCAATGCTTGCACAATCCGGTGATATTATTTTGATAGCTGGCAAAGGACACGAAAACTATCAGGAAGTAAATGGTGTGAAAAACCATTTCGATGATAAAGAAGAAATAGAAATCTGTTTTGAATTAAACGATTAAGAACAGGGAGAATGATTTATTGGTTATACGAAATATTATTAGAATACAACCTCCCGGGATGGGGAATGCTTCCGGGTATTTCATTTCGAGCGGGTGCATCGATAATCCTTTCGTTGTTTATCACCACTATTTTTGGAAAAAAAATAATCCGGATGTTGCAGCGTAAGCAAATTGGTGAAGAGGTTCGCGATCTGGGACTTGAAGGACAATTGCAAAAAAAAGGCACGCCCACAATGGGGGGAATTATCATTTTGCTGGGTATAGTTATTCCAACACTGTTCTTTGCCCGCCTCGATAACGTGTATATTTTGTTGATGTTAGGAACAACTATTTTTCTTGGTTTTATTGGGTTTATTGATGATTATATCAAGGTATTTCGCAAAAATAAAAAAGGATTGGCCGGGAAATTTAAAATTCTTGGTCAGGTTTTGCTCGGAATAATTGTTGTAGCCACGCTGTTTATCAACGACGATGTGATGGTGCGCAGACATGTTCGCGATACTGATGGCAACAACGTGAGAATTACTGTAACCGATCCGGTGAGCGGCAAGCAAACACAGCGTTTTGTTACCGAAGATGTGAAATCAACCATTACCACAATTCCATTTGTGAAAGGGAATGAATTCAACTACAAATGGTTGGTGGGCTCATGGGATCAAAAATTTTGGTGGTTGAAATGGGTGGTTTATGCCATTGCCATTGTTTTGATTATTACCGCGGTTTCCAATGCGGCAAATCTAACCGACGGGATCGATGGACTCGCCACCGGTACCTCAGCTATTAGCGGTGCAACTTTAGGCGTTCTGGCCTATGTGAGCGGCAATATTATATATGCAGATTATTTGAACATCATGTACATTCCTCACATCGGTGAGCTTACAATTTTTATTGCAGCATTTATCGGCGCGACAGTGGGTTTTCTGTGGTACAACTCGTATCCGGCCCAGGTTTTCATGGGTGATACCGGGAGTTTGGCTTTGGGCGGAATTCTTGCGGTTTTTTCCATCATTATCCGAAAAGAAATATTGATCCCCCTGCTTTGCGGAATTTTCCTTATCGAAAATCTTTCCGTCATTATTCAGGTATCCTGGTTCAAATACACTCGGATTCGCTACGGTGAAGGAAGACGTGTTTTCTTGATGAGCCCCATTCATCATCATTTTCAAAAGAAAGGGATTCCTGAAGCAAAAATAGTTACGCGCTTCTGGATTGTGGGGATTATTCTGGCTGTTTTTACGATGATAACATTAAAAATGAGGTAGTTTGAAAAAGACGATTGCCATATTGGGAGCAGGTGAAAGCGGGATTGGAGCAGCCATTCTCGCGCAAAAAAACGGATATGAGGTATTTGTGTCCGATATGGCAAAAATAAAAACGAAATACAAAGACGTTCTTTCAAAATACAATATTGAATTTGAAGAGGAAAAGCACTCGGAAGATAAAATTCTTTTGGCAGAGTTAGTGGTAAAAAGCCCGGGAATCCCTGAAAAAGCACCCATTATTGTGAAGCTTAAGGATAGACAAATTCCAGTGATTTCCGAGATCGAATTCGCTGGGAGATATACATCCGCAAAAACCATTTGCATTACCGGCAGCAACGGAAAAACCACGACTACCTTGTTGCTTTACCACATTCTTAAAAATGCAGGTTTGAAAGTAGGTTTGGCCGGAAACGTGGGGAACAGCTTTGCCCGGCAAGTGGCCGAAGAAAACCACGATATATATGTAATCGAACTCAGTAGTTTCCAACTTGACGGAATGTTTGAATTCCGAGCTGATGTGGCCGTATTAATGAATATCACGCCCGACCATTTGGACCGCTACGAATACAACATGCAAAACTACATCGATTCGAAATTCCGTATCGTGCAAAACCAAACTCGGAACGATTATTTCGTCTATTGTGCCGATGACGAAATCATTCAAAACGAAATAAGTAAACGAAATATTAATGCTATCCAAATTCCCTTTAGTTTGAACGGACCGGAGGAAATTGGGGCAGGAACAAAAGATAATCGGATCATTATTAATCTTCATCAAAAACATTTCAGTATGTCAATGCTTGAATTAGCCCTTCAGGGGAAACACAATACTTACAATTCAATGGCCGCCGGAATTGCAAGTATGCTTTTGGAAATCCGCGACGAACAATTGCGCGATCGTCTTTCCGATTTTAAAGGGGTGGAACATCGGCTGGAGTATTTTCTGAGAGTTCACGGAATCGAGTTTGTGAACGACTCGAAGGCAACCAACGTGAATTCGACCTGGTATGCTTTGGAAACCATTCACAAGCCAATTGTTTGGATTGTCGGTGGTGTGGACAAGGGCAACGACTATGCAATGTTGCAGAACATGGTAAAAGAAAAGGTGAAAGCCATAGTCTGTCTTGGAAAAAACAACAAGAAATTACACGAAGCATTTGGTCGCACGGTTAAAAACATGGTTGATGTTGCAAGCATGGAAGAAGCGGTGAAAGCGGCATACTATCTGGCACGTAATCATGATGTGGTTTTATTGTCGCCGGCATGTGCCAGTTTCGATTTGTTCGAAAATTACGAAGACAGGGGAACTCAGTTTAAACAAAATGTAAGGAATCTATAATGGAACTTGTTTCGGGAAAATTGTTCAAGGGCGATCGTGTAATCTGGATAGTGCTACTTCTGCTGTCCTTACTGTCATTGCTCATCGTTTATAGCTCCACGGGTGCATTGGCCTATCGTGTGGCATCAGGCAATACCATGCGCTATCTGGTGCGTCAGGTCGTCTTTTTAGGGCTTGGTATCGGCATTATTCTATTAATGGTGAACGTTCTCCCGGTAAAACTTTATTCCATAATTGCGAATTATGCATTATATATAAGCATTGCTGTATTGATTCTCGCAGTCGGCTTAAAACTTACAGGAATTATACAGGGCAGCGGAAGAACCTTGAATTTATGGATCATTTCTTTCCAGCCGGCCGAACTGGCAAAAATTTCGTTGATTCTTTATTCGGCCAAAGTCTTGGGAAAAAAGCAAAAAACGAAGCAGGATTTAAAACTGGCGTTTAAGCGAATCATTGCGTTTACAACTGTGGTTTGCGGGCTTATATTTATATCAGATTTTTCTACATCAGCACTTCTTTTCCTAACCATTATGACGATGATGTTTATTGGGCGCATACCTATAAAATATCTTCTGCTGGTGGTTGCTGTGGGTATCGGAATGCTGGCGTTTTTTTACCTTATTGCAAACAGTTGGAAAGACAGTCCTACACGCATCCAAACGATAAAAGGTCGAATTGATCGCTACGTTTACGGCGATCCTAATTCCCAAAAAGGCATTACTCAAGCCGATTATGCGAAGTTGGCGATCTATTCGGGCGGGTTTTTTGGAAAAGGGCCAGGCTCATCAGATGTAAGTAACTATATGGCAGCAGCATACAACGATTTTATTTTTGCGATTATTGTAGAAGAATATGGTTTGTTCATCGCTACTGGCGTAATTTTCCTCTATCTGATTTTCTTTTTCCGAGGAATAATTATTGTGCGGCGAGCTACGCGAACGTTCCCGGCGTTCGTGGTAATCGGCCTTTCCCTGGTTCTGGTTTTTCAGGCGATGATAAACATTGGGGTTTCCAGCGGAGTTTTGCCCGTTACTGGCCAACCTTTGCCGTGGATAAGTTTGGGGGGAACTTCGCTATTGTTCACCTCCATTGCTTTTGGATGTATTTTGAGCGTGAGTCATCAAAACCAAATCGATAGTGAAGTGAAAGAACAACCTGTTCAGGTAGTTGCGCCTGACGAAGATTATGAAATGGAACAATGAAGATTGAAAAAGTAATATTAAGCGGAGGCGGTACTGGCGGACATATTTTTCCGGCACTGGCCATTGCCAACGAAATACTAAGGCGGAATCCCGATGTCGAAATTCTGTTTGTTGGCGCTTTGGGCCGTATGGAAATGGAAAAAATTCCCGCTGCTGGATACAATATTGTGGGTTTACCCGTCATGGGTTTTCCGCGTAAACCGAGCCTGAAAATATTCACTTTTTTTCGTCGTTTGCTGCAAAGCGCAACAATGGCACGAAAAATTGTAAAAGGCTTCAAACCACAAATTGCTATTGGGGTAGGAGGCTATGCCAGTGGCCCCTTGTTGCGTGCCGCCGCAAAAATGAAAATCCCAACTTTGATTCAGGAGCAAAATTCGTATGCCGGAATCACTAATAAGCTGCTGGGCAAGAAAGCCGATAAAATATGCGTGGCTTACGACAAAATGGATCGCTTTTTTCCTGCTGATAAAATCGTGTTTTCAGGCAATCCTGTTCGTGAAAACATGATCCGAAATTTCGAAAACAAAAGAAGAGCGTTGGAGTTTTTTGGGTTGAATGAAAATGATAAAACGATATTAATTGTTGGCGGTAGTTTGGGTGCGGGTTCCATAAATAATGCTGTGCAGAGAAACCTGGAAAGCATTGCGAAGTCAGGCATAAAAGTGATCTGGCAAACCGGAGCAAATTATTATCACGCTATTCAGGACAAATTAAAAGACAACAAACCGGAAAACGTTCAAATTCATGAGTTCCTTATGCGAATGGATTTTGCTTATTCCGTTGCTGATTTAGTAATTACCAGAGCCGGAGCCGGAACCATTTCAGAGTTGTGTCTGGTTGGGAAACCAGTTATTTTAATCCCGTCACCGAATGTGTCAGAGGATCATCAAACAAAAAATGCTATGGCTTTGGTCGAAAATGACGCAGCATTAATGCTTCCTGATAGCGAAATCGACGAAAAATTGTTCCCGCTGGCGTTCGGTCTGATCCAAGATTCGGAGCGGCGCAGAAAGTTGTCGGATAATATTTTAACAATGGCAAAACCTGAGGCTACAAAAACAATAGTTGACGAAGTAGAAAAATTAATTAGCAAATGAAAACCCTGCAACATATAAAGAATGTCTATTTCCTCGGAATTGGGGGAATCGGAATGAGTGCGCTGGCACGCTATTTCAAGTTTACCGGACGCAACGTTGCCGGTTACGACCGCACTCCTTCGGCACTGACCAAAGCGCTGATTGAAGAGGGCATTGCCGTTCACTACGAAGACGATACGCTCGCCATTTTCACTCCGGCGCTGCCCGACGATCATCAGGAACTTTCGTGGTTTCGCAAAATGCCCATCGGCTTGCTGAAACGCGCCAAAGTACTTGGACTGGTTTGCAACGAAAAAAGTGGAATTGCCGTTTCGGGGACGCACGGGAAAACTACCATTAGCACCATGGTGGCCACAATTCTTAATAAAACGGAAAAAGGTTGTGGTGCGTTTTTGGGTGGAATCTCAAAAAACTTCCACTCCAATTTACTGTTGCCAAAAGAAGATTCGCCATGGATTGTTGCCGAAGCCGATGAATTCGACCGTTCTTTCCTTAACCTTTGGCCGGAGTTAGCTCTGGTTAGCAGCATAGATGCTGACCATCTGGATGTGTATGGAGAAAAAGGAAAAATTGTAGAATCGTTCGAGAAATTCATCTCGCAAATTAATTCCGGTGGAAAATTGGTTTTGAAAAAGGGAGTTAAACTCGATACCTCAAAAACCTCT
>CAJDXF010000024.1_pt1 | contig 14347 bp, 12 predicted proteins | sample 7391791 | NCBI WGS metagenome assembly CAJDXF01 (sample SAMEA7055712, study PRJEB34461) | soil metagenome | biome: terrestrial ecosystem; feature: Peninsula; material: soil | place: Antarctica | collected 2016 | reverse complement strand
GGTAACCAGTATCATTGCCAGAATGATGCTGTTCTCGAGGTTCGATATGGTATCTTCAATAAATGGAGTCATATCATCGGTAATGAGCACGTCCAGGCTCTTGGGAATATAGCCTCTGTCTTTTTGTTCCTGAATGATTTCATAGACCCTTTTTGAGGCTTCGAGGATGTTCTCACCCGATTTTTTGGTAATGGAAAGTGTGACTACCGGCCTGTTATTTAAGCGAGCAATGGTGGATTGGTCTTTATATCCGTCAATTACAGTGGCCACTTCGCGGATATAAACCGGCTTGCCACCATTTATTTTGATGATGGTATTGGCAATCTGATCAACATTGGTGTAATTTGCCTCGGTACGGATAATCCGTTTGGTTTTGTCAGCAGTAAATTCACCTGCACCAATAGTTACGTTTTCTGTGCGCACGGCTAGTGCAATATCATCGAAAGTCAGACCAACCGCATCCAGCTTGTATGGATCCACATTGATCTGGATTTCGCGCTCTTCGACACCACGGATGTTTGCTTCCGAAATTTCCTTCACACTTTCAAACTCTTCCTGAAGCGTCTCGGCATATTCTTTCAAATTCCGCATGCTAAAATCTCCCGAAATGTTCACGTTCATAATCGGGAACTCGGAGAAGTCAAGATCCAGCACCAGAGGATCTGTTTCCATATCTTTTGGAAGCTCAGATTTGGCTTTGTCAACGCGGTCTTTGGTGTCCTGAAGTGCCTGGTTTATAGTTACGTTCGTGTTAAATTCAACAACAATAGTGCTCACATCCTGATACGAAGCTGACGAAACTTTTTTAACTCCTTTCAGTCCTTTCAACTCCTTTTCGATGGGGCGGGTAATCAAATTCTCGATATCTATAGGGGAGTTGCCGGGATAAACCGACTGCACAAAAATTAAAGGCACCACGATTTCCGGCATCGCTTCGCGTGGCATTTTGTTGTAGGAATACAAGCCGAAAAACACCAGCAAAGCGGTAAAGATATACACTGTGGTTTGGTTTTTCAATGCCAGGTAGGTTGGCTTAAATTTCCGGGAGATATGCTGGCTGTTAGATTCTTTTTCTTTTACCATCTTTTGTTTATTTTATGTATGCTTACCCGGAATGCTTAAAAACTTATGACTGTGCCATTGCCAATTTGGTTGTAGCCTTCTGAAATAACTTTCATCCCCGGTTCCAAACCTTCTATCACCTCTGTAGTGTTGTTGTCCGTTACCCCTGGTTTCACGTAAACCTTTTTTGCCGTTGTTTTACCGTCCACGGTTTCCACTATGTAGGTGTAGTCTCCGGTGAAGTCTTCTTTGATAAAAAGCGAAGGGACAACAATGGCATTCTCAGCGCGGTAATCGCGTATTTTCACGATTGAAATCAGATTGGGTTTTATCCTGTTGCCCGGGTTGCCCATATTAATGCGTACCCTGAATGTGCGGTTGTTCGGGTCGATGGTATTTCCAATTTGCTGAATGGAGGCTTCGGTTTCCTGGTTGAGTGCAGGAAAGTAAACCGTTACGTTGTCACCTTTTTTTACTTTGCTAAGGTAGGACTCGGAAATATCGGCGTAGATTTTTATTTGGCTGATGTTCACTACTTTTGCAAATGGATTTTGTGGCGAAGCGATGTTCCCTCGTTTCTGGTAAACCACGTCCACCACTCCGCTAATGGGCGATTTTATTTCCGACATTTCAATCTGGGTTTTTATGCTTTCTATGCGTTTATCCAAACCTTCTTTGCTATTTTTTGCTTGTAGCAACTGCATTTCGGAGCCGATATTCTGGTCCCAAAGGTTTTGTTGGCGCTTGTAGTTGGTGGCAGCCAATTCTAATTGAATCTCCAGTTCTTCCCTCGACCGTTGCAAAACATCGGTACTCAGTCGTCCCATCACAAAACCTTTTGGTACTTGTTGCCCTTCGGTTACAAATACATCAGTGATAACGCCCGACGATTCAGGGCTGACATCGAGATCAAGCTCGGCTTCCACTTTTCCGTTCACTTCGATAAAATGCTCGAAGGTTTTGGTTTGTAGTTCCTGTACTTTTACATTCACCACCTCCAATTTTTCCATGCCTTGCAATTCACTTTCAAGGCTTGCAATTTTCTCGTCTAAGTCGTGACGTTGCTGTTTGTACTGTTGCAATTGCTGGCGTTTTGCTGCTTCGCCGTCGCCTTTTGGTGCGTTGCATGCAACCATTACAATTGCTGCCATTAAAGTCATTAAAGTCGTTTTCATATCGTTTTCTATCTGTTTATTTACAAGTTTCCGGTGGTTTTTTTCAGTTTAAGATCTGCTTGCAGTAGCTGCAAAGTGGAAGCTACCAAAGACTGATAGGCAGTGATGAACTGAGTTTCTGTTTGCGAAAGCTCGGTGCTGCTGCTGATGCCGTTGTTGAATTTTATTTTTGTTTTATCTCTGATTTTTAAAGCCAGTTCGCGGCTTTCCTGATCGTTTTCATAACGTTCGAGGGCGGATTCGAGGTCGGCTACTGCCGTCAAATAATTTTTTTGAAGGGTTGTTTCGGCCAGTTTATGCTGAGTAGCGGCTTTTTCAATATTAAGGCGGGCTTGTTGCACTTTAAACATCTTTTCGCCCGATTCAAAAATAGGCATTGTCAGTTGAAAGCCTACAAGTGATGCAGGAAACCACGAAACATTGGATTTAAGCAGGTTGGCACTGTTACCGTAAGCGGTTTTCGAATAGCTGTAAAATGCATTCAAGCGAGGTAAATAGGCTGCTTTCTCCAATTTCAGCAATTTCTCTGAAACCTGAAAGTTAATTTGGGACAATCGATAATCAATGTGCCGTGTAATATCAAATCCAGTTAGGTTTTTTTCAGCAACAACAGGGTTCAGAAATTTTTCCAGCGGATCGGTTAATACGATTTCTTCATCGAGAGGATAACCCATGGTATATTTCAGTACTACTTTGGCAATTTTTATTTCGCGTTCTGCTTTCACTACTTCGTTTTCGGCGTTCCTCACCATCAGTTTCATCTGGTCCACGTCTTGCTCCTCGCGAAAACCATTGTCGAAATAGATTTTGGTTTCGTTGTACAACTTCTCGGTGTTCGCCAGATTTTCTCGTGTCACTTTCTCGTTTTCCTGACCGATTAGAACCATTAAATAAGCTTGTGTGACGGCTTCACGAATATCAATTTCGGATTTTTCGTGTGTCTGCTTTGCCAGGTTCACGTATATCTTGGACGACCCTATGCCTACGATGTAGGAACCATCAAAAATGGTTTGTGCGACGTTCAACCCGAAATCAGAATTAAAGTCTTGTCCGAATTTGACGGGAATATACGTGCCTGCAGGTTCACCAAAAAATTCACCCGGCAGCAGCGATACCGGTAAGTTCAAAAACGTATTATAATTTGCTGAGCCCGTCACTTGTGGCAAGCCAGTGGATATAACTTCCCAAACTTTTTTTTGCGCTATGGTAACATCGCGTGCTGAATTGTTTAAAACATAGGCATTCTCCATGGCAAATTGCCTGGCTTCCTCCAGCGAAAAAGAGCCGGAATCGTTTTGTGCGTTCAAATTAATTGTCACAAACCCAAGTATCAGGGTTAGCGGGAAAATTCTAAAGAATAGCTTCATTCCTTACTTTGTTTAATTGTTCGTTGTAATATTTCATTCCTTTTTCGGTACAAATGGAATACATGTAATTTTCCATTACCTTGTCAAACAGCTCTATGTTGGCGACTTCTGTGTCGGTAAAAATCCCATTGTCGGGGTTCATAGTGAACATAATTCTGCCCACTTGAAGTTTTGCAATTAGTATGGGTTCCAAATCGTTTCGGTAAAGGCCTTCTTTCATTCCTTCTTCAATATTCTTAATCGTATTGTCTAAAATAGTGTCGCGTTTTTCACAATGAACTTTATTATAAAGTTTTGGATACTGTCTTTTTAAGTCGAACTCGATGTTGGTATTGAAGAATTTTAGAAATTGAATGTAATGGGTGCGTAGGGCAAAATATTGGTCGATTGGGTTTCCGTTTTCCTGTGCGCCCATTTTAAAATTCCGGTTTTGCAAATGATATTCGATCACCTGCGCCACCAAATCTGCTTTGTCATGAAAATATTGGTACAAGGTTTTTTTCGATATACCAAATTCCTTTGCCACGTCGTCCATGGTCACGCTGCGTATCCCGTATTTCAGGTACAACTGCTCCACGTCTTTCAATATCAGCCTTCTTTTATTTTCCATTTGATGTCAAAAATAATACACTAACACGTAGGAAACTATTTTGGTTTAAAAAGTTTACAGAAACTTAATTTAGAACGATTAAAAATTATAATCAAAAATAAGGGAAGAGGTGAAGTTGTTTTCAAGAAAATCGATAAACAGTGAATTTTAACCGGACAAGCTGTTTATTTTTCAATGTGAAGCAAGAAATGTGCTTGCCATGCTTAAATCTTCGGGGAAAGTAATTTTAATATTTTCGCGATTGCCGGCTACCAGATGTATGGATTCGCCCGTAGTTTCCAGCACCGATGCATCGTCGGTAAAATTGCTTGAAGTGGCTTGTTTGTATGCGTTTTGGATTAATCCGGTTTTAAACGTTTGCGGCGTTTGCACAAGCACAAACTGGTTACGATCCACAGCACGATTACTTTTTCCTTCTATCAAGCGAATGGATTCGCTCACGGGAACCACCGGAATTGCACTTCCATGTTCCACCGCTGTTTCGTAACAATCTTTGATAGTTTGAACTGAAACCAGCGGGCGCACTCCGTCATGAATAAATACAATGCTGTTGGCATCGATTAACTTCAGACCATTGCGCACCGAGTAGAAACGGCTTTCGCCACCGGAGGTAACTGTTATTTTGAAAGTGAATCCATGCTTCATGCAGATTTCTTCCCAAGTTTGGATTTCGTTTTTTGGAAGTACAAGAACAATTTCAATTTCCGGGTCGTAACTCACAAACACATCAATGGTATGCATCAAAACCGGGCGGCTATTTATTTCCATAAACTGCTTTGGAACCGCGTTTCCCATCCGGCTTCCACTTCCACCCGCAACGATTAATGCAAACTTTTTCATTTTCCTTGTGTTAATTTGTACGTTCACGATTCAAAAATACATTAAAATAGAAACTGCAATGGAAAAAGTACTGGAATTCCTTACTGATCTTTCTGCCAACAACAACCGCAATTGGTTTCACGACAATAAAGAGCGGTATAACGAAAACCGTGAAAAGATGCTGTTTTTAACGGAAGTTCTTATTAACGAAATTAGAAAGTTTGATCGCGAAGTTCCGCTTTTGGAGCCAAAAGACTGTCTGTTCCGAATTTACAGAGACGTTCGTTTCTCCCACGACAAACGACCCTATAAAACTCACTTTGGCGGTTTCATATCGAAGGGTGGCCGTAAAGGGATATATGCCGGTTATTATTTTCATATTGAACCGGCCGGCAGTTTTTCTGGAGGCGGGGTTTACATGCCGGCGGCAGAAGAGCTTCGAACCATCCGAAATCGCATTGCAGAATATGGTGTTGAATTTCTTGAAATTATGAACGAGCCTGATTTCAAAAAAATATATCCTGAATTGATGGACGACAAGTTGAAAACTGCTCCGAAAGGTTTTCCCAAGGATCATGAATTTATTGATTTGCTTCGGTATAAATCTTTTGCTTTTTCAACTCCAATAAGTACCCGCGAAATACTGAATGGTGATTATATTTCAAAAAATGTCGCTGCATTCAAAAAATTATCTCCCATAAATGCCTTTCTTAATGAGGCAATGGAAAAAAAATGAAAAATAATTGAATTTTGAGGGTTACCTTTTGGTACTTTTCAGAATGTATAAGTATAAGACCCATATTTTTTATCTTCCCGATTTAAAAAATAAACCCTGGACGTCCTGTCCGGGGTTCTTTATTTTATGCTTGTTTACCTGTATCCTTTATAATTTAATCTTCATTTCTTCTCAATTTTGCTTATTTTCGGGAAAATATTTTGAGAATGGAGATACAAATCCTGCACTTGCTCGAAGGGGCAAAAGCCGCCCGAGGGCTTACCGTGGTTATTGATGTGTTCAGGGCTTTTTCAACAGCCTGCTATGCTTTTGCAGGCGGGGCAGTCAAAATAATTCCGGTAGGCGATATCAATCAGGCTTTCAGTTTAAAGGAACAGAACCCTGAATTTTTATTAGTGGGTGAACGCAACGAACAAAAGCCCGAAGGTTTTGATTTTGGGAATTCGCCCTCTCAATTGCTCACTGGAAAATTGCAGGGAAAAACCATAGTGCACACTACCAGTTCGGGCACACAAGGAATTGCCAATGCCAGCCAGGCCGAAGAAATCATAACAGGCAGCTTCGTGAATGCGTCGGCTATTGTTCAATACATCCGGAAGCAACAACCTAAAACCGCTTCACTCGTGTGTATGGGCTATGCCTGCCAATATCCCACTGATGAGGATACCCTCTGTGCGGAATATATCAGGAATGAACTGGAAGGAAAAGCGAATGATTTTGCCCGAATGACGACAACCATACGCAAAGGTTCAGGTGCGCGATTTTTCGATGCTGATAAAAAAAGCTGGTCGCCCGAAGCCGATTTCCATCTCTGCCTTGACCTTAATCGCTTCAATTTTATATTGAAAGTAGAAAAAGAAAACGGGTTGAATTACTTGAAACTGATAAATACTTAATACTTCTCATCTCAATACTCGATACCTTTTATCTTGATACTCGATACTTCTTATCTCAATACTTATATATGAAAACTTACAATTTTGACGAAATTGTCCCGAGGAAAGGGACCAACTGCATGAAATATGATGCTTTATCACTTTTTTTTGGCGCTGACGACGTCTTGCCGCTTTGGGTCGCCGACATGGATTTCCGCGCTCCTGATTTTATCGTTGAAGCAATAAAAGAACGCGCTGCCCATGAAATCTACGGCTACACTTTCCGTCCCGATTCCTATTACCAGGCCGTGATCGGGTGGATGAAACGCCGCCACAACTGGGAAATTAAAAAGGAATGGATATCGTTTAGCCCCGGAGTGGTTGCCGGCTTAACTTCGGCTATTGAAACCTTTTCGAAACCGGGAGAAGGCATCATCGTCCAGCCACCGGTGTATTTTCCGTTTTTCGAATGTGTGAGAGGCACAGCACGCCGACTGGTTGAAAACCCGCTAAAAATGGTGGAAGGAAGATATACCTTTGACTTTGAGGATTTAAAAGCAAAAATCGACAAAGAAACAAAATTGCTGCTGCTGTGTAATCCGCAAAACCCCGGCGGCACCGTTTGGACACGCGACGAACTGAACGAGTTAGCGACAATATGCCTCGAAAACAACATCATGATTATTTCGGACGAAATTCACTCTGATTTAATTTTTGAGGGATATCGGCACATCCCCATTGCCACACTATCTGACGAAGTAGCACAAAACTGCATGGTATCTATGGCACCGAGCAAAACCTTTAACATTGCTGGTCTGGCTTCATCGGTGGTCATTATTCCAAATAAAAACAGGTTAGCTCGCTACGAACGAACCATTGGCGTGGGGCATTTGGGCATGGGCAACATTTTTGGTTCGATTGCGCTGGAAGCGGCCTACACGCATGGAGATGAATGGTTGCAACAATTGCTCAACTATTTATGGGATAATTATTTGGTTTTGGAAGAATTCTTCAAATCCAATTTACCGAAGATTAAAGTGATGAAACCGGAAGGCACCTATTTGGTTTGGCTCGATTTCCGCGAATACGGTATGAATAACAAAGAACTTGTGGAATTTACCACTAAAAATGCAGAAGTTGCGCTCAACGACGGCGGGCGTTTTGGCTTTGGTGGCGACGGTTGGTTGCGCCTCAATATTGGTTGTCCGCGAAGTGTGTTGACTGAGGCGCTTGAAAGGCTGGGGAAGGCTTTTGGATAAGCTCAAAAAATATAGAATTAGCGTATGTTATCGAAAGATAAATGTGGTAAGCGAAATATTCAAAAAAAATCAGATAAGTATTGACTTATATGTTTTAAAGTCGTAACTTGTGCTATCCTAGTTTATCTAGGGCTCTGGTTTTATCACAACTTAATTGGGTGCCACCGGGTAATGACCCGGTGGCTTTTTTTATACCCATTAAGCAGAGTAATAATCGTTTAACGAAATTAAATCGCTGGAGCTGCAAACCGGACAAGCCACATTTTCCTTCGAATAATCACTAAAACTTGCCTGGCAGGCATTACACTTATACCAGTTTTTGTCAAAATAGATGTCGCCTCCCCTGAAAATGAGATCGCGACCTTCTACAAAAGAGGTAGCCACTTTGTTTCGTGCTTCTTCATAAATACGCGTGAGCGTGGGCCTGGATACATCCATATATACTGCGGCCTGTTCTTGTGTGAGGTTTTGATAATCGAGCAAACGAATTGCTTCATACTCCTCGATGTGCAAAATCACTTCGTTGGATTTCCTGCCCCGTACCCCGTAAACCGACATACCTTTAATTACTGGGGGAACCTGAATTCTTCTGTTTCTCTTTTTCCTTGGCATTTTATAGTGAATTTAGTTTACTTAATAAATAATGATCGATTAACACCAATGCAGCCATTGATTCAACAATTGGTACAGCACGTGGCAATACGCAGGGATCATGTCTCCCCTTTGGATTTATAATTGTTTCATTGTGGTTTTTATCCACAGTTTTTTGCTCTTTCAGAAGGGTTGCTATGGGTTTGAAGGCCACATTGAAATAAATGTCTTCGCCGTTAGAAATACCGCCCTGAATTCCCCCTGAATGGTTAGTTGTAGTGCGTATGCCATTGGGAGTCTGCACAAAAACGTCGTTGTGCTGAGATCCGCTTAGTTTTGTTCCTTCGAACCCCGAACCGTATTCAAATCCTTTTACCGCATTTATTCCTAACATGGCAAAACCTAAGTCGGCATGCAGCTTATTAAATACAGGTTCGCCCCAACCAGTAGGTACACCGGTTATTACTCCGGTAACTGTGCCTCCAACCGTGTCATGGTCTTTTGAGGCAGCCTCAATCCGGGCTATCATTTTTTCCGCAGTTTGTGCGTCAGGACAGCGTACAATATTATCTTCTGTTTTGGAAAGATCCAATTCTGTATATGATTTCTCAAGCTTTATTTCGCCCACCTGAGAAACAAAGGCCTGAACAGAAACTCCGATTTTTGCAAGAAGTTGCTTGGCAATCGCTCCGGCAACAACACGCGCGATGGTTTCACGGGCTGAAGAACGCCCTCCGCCCCGGTGGTCACGTGTACCATACTTTTGAATGTAAGTATAATCGGCATGAGAGGGGCGATAAATATCTTTTAAATCGTTGTAGTCACTGGGGTTCTGATCTTTATTCCAGATAGCAAAAGCAATGGGCGTACCCTGAGTTTTTCCCTCAAAAACACCGGAAAGAAACTCCACATTATCGGGTTCTTTTCGCTGTGTTGTTATCTTGGATTGCCCGGGTTTACGGCGTGCGAGGTCTTGCTGAATCAAATCAATGTTCAGTTCCAGACCCGCAGGACAACCGTCTATAATACCACCGATGCCGCGGCCATGCGACTCACCAAAGGATGTTAACCGAAATATCTTCCCGAATGTATTCATAAAGCATTTTCATCAAAAAACCCCGCTCCCAAAATTGATTTAGAAAACGAGGTTAAATTACTTAATTTGAACTAAAAATCAAAATACATTTAACAGCCGCAACCTGAACCGCAGCCACCACCGCCATGATCATGGTCGTGATCGTCTCCACAGCCCGAGCCGCATCCGCCGCCGCCGCTGCCACAACCGCATCCGCCGTCGTTTCCGCCTGAAAGTATTTGTGCCACTTCTTCATCAGAAGCTTCTCTAACCCCCATCACTGTGCCCGAAAAGAATAAATCTTCGCCGGCAAGCGGGTGATTAAAGTCCATAACAATTTGATCATCATTCACTTCCAGTACCAAACCATTCATGCGTTGTCCGTTACTGCTCATCATCGGAACGGTATTTCCTTCCTTGATAAGTTCCTCATCGATTTTGCCATCCACCATAAAAACGTGTTTGGGCAATTCCACCACTGCATCATCATTTACTTCGCCATAAGCGTCGTGCATGTTCAATTTAATGGTAAACGGCTCGCCTTCGCGCAATCCGGCCAAATGGGATTCAAACTTAGGCAGCATGGCACCAGCACCATATAAAAACTCTAAGGGTTTTGATACGGTTGCCTGTTCAATCATCTCCCCGTTTTCATCGTCAACATGCAAATTGTATGTTAACGTAACCATCGAATATTTTCCTATTTCCAACATTTCTTAACTATTTAATTTGAAACGAGTGCAAAATAACTCTTTTTAAGTAACAGAGCAAAATACCATAAAGTCTTTTTTGTGTTTATTAACAAAAAAACCTGTTGTACCTGATTTTTACAGTGTTTTTCGGAAACTCCGATGAAATTAAATGTTCTTGTACACCTTTTCCGGAAGTCGGATAGCCCGAATTACTAAAAATGCTCCCAGTAAAACAAACGGAATGCTCAACCACTGTCCCATATTTAAGGTCATTCCGGCTTCAAATGCTTCCTGATCTTCTTTAATGAACTCGATTAAAAAACGCGCCCCAAAAATTAAAATGAAAAATACACCAAAGATTAATCCTTCTTTATTTTTTGCCCTGGTTTTCCAATACATATACATTACTAATGCGAAAGTGAACAGATAGGCCAAAGCTTCATAAAGCTGGGTTGGATGTTTTGCCACTGTTTCACCGTTTCTTTCAAAAATAAAACCCCAGGGTAAGGTAGTTTGAACACCGTAAATTTCTGAATTCATGAGGTTTCCGGTGCGGATCATCGCAGCTACTAATGCCGTAGGCACAACAATGCGGTCAAATATCCAGAGCATAGAACGTTTGCTCACGTTTCTGGAAAAGAAATACATAGCAATCATAATACCGAGTGTGCCACCATGACTGGCGAGCCCGCCGTGCCATACCATGAATATTTCTAAGGGATGTTGAGAATAATAATCCCAGCCATAAAAGAATACATGGCCCAAACGTGCACCAACTATTGTCGCTATAATCAGGTAGAAAAACAGGCGCAAAAAGCAGCCCGTACCACCGAACTGAAAATGGCCCTAATTGAAAGATTTCGGGACTTACGTTCCAGTGAATAAAACTCAGCATATTGATCATGGATAATTTTTTATTCTAATTAGCAATTTCAATTCATTATCATTAAACTTCGGATTCAGTTTTCCCCTTCTATATTTTATAAAGATACTATCCGATCCGAACTGTGAAGAAACGAATAGCATCCTTTGCTTCCAACTTCCCACTTCGACCTTCCAACTCCCCTAAGCCTCTCCTCTTCCGTGGCAATGTTTGTATTTCTTGCCGCTCCCACACGGGCAAGGGTCGTTTCTTCCTACTCTTTTTTCCACCGTTACCGGCTGTGGACGCGAGCGTTCCTGTGTTTGTGCATCTGCTCCTTCCATGGGGTTTTCGGCCGATGGTAATTCCGATTTCTGTGTTTTGAACCGGCTCATGTCCATTCTTTTGCGCGTTTCGGCCTCCCGCACCTGTTCGTGGCTTTGAATAGGTATTTGCCCTTTCATAAGTGTGGAAACAACATCCTTATTTACTTTGGTCACCACCTTTTTAAACAAGTTGAACGATTCAAATTTATAAATCAAAAGCGGATCTTTCTGCTCGTAAGAAGCGTTTTGCACCGATTGTTTCAAATCGTCCATTTCGCGCAATTGTTCTTTCCAGGCTTCATCGATGGTGTTCAGCACAATTTGTTTCTGGTAGGATTTTACCAGCTCTTTCCCTTTGTTTTGGTAGGCTTTTTCCAGATTGCAGATAATTTGGAAAACACGTCTGCCATCGGAAATGGGGACTACGATATTTTTGTAAATCTGAGCTTTGGTTTCGTATACATTTTTGATTACCGGGTAGGCTTGTTTCGCGATGGTTTCCACTTTGCGGTTGTAACCCGAAATGACCTTTTCGTACAATTTTTCAGAAATCTGGTCAGCGGTCAATGTTTTAAATTCTTCTTGCCGTACTGGTGATTCAATGGAAAGCAGACGCAGCAATTCCATATTAAAGTCTTCAAAATAATCGCTTCCGTGGTATTCATTCACTAGTTCTTCCACCGAATCATACATCATGTTCAACACGTCCACCTCGAGGCGTTCGCCAAATAAAGCGTGACGGCGTTTTTTATAAATCACTTCGCGCTGTGAGTTCATCACATCATCATATTCGAGCAGTCGTTTTCGAATACCGAAGTTATTTTCTTCCACCTTTCTCTGAGCACGCTCAATTGATTTTGAAATCATAGAATGTTGAATCACTTCACCTTCCTTCAAACCCAGTTTGTCCATAATTCCCGAGATACGTCCGGAACCAAACAAGCGCATAAGGTCGTCTTCAAGCGATACATAGAACTGAGATGATCCGGGGTCTCCCTGCCTTCCGGCCCGTCCACGCAACTGTCGGTCAACGCGGCGTGAATCATGACGTTCGGTACCTATAATGGCTAACCCGCCCGCTTTTCGCACAGCATCGGTTAGCTTTATGTCGGTACCACGTCCCGCCATGTTAGTGGCAATGGTTACGGTTCCGGTTTGTCCGGCTTCGGCAACAATTTCGGCCTCGCGGGCGTGCAATTTTGCGTTCAGCACATTATGGTTGATGCCTTTTATCTTTAACATCCGGCTCAACAGTTCCGAAATTTCCACCGAAGTTGTCCCTACCAATACCGGTCTTCCTGCGTTATGTAATTTTACAATTTCGTCGCTTACGGCATTATATTTTTCGCGTTTTGTTTTAAACACCAGATCCTGATGATCGGAGCGGACAATGGGTTTATTGGTCGGTATCACCACCACTTCCAATTTATAGATGTCCCAGAATTCTCCAGCTTCCGTTTCTGCTGTACCGGTCATCCCCGAAAGTTTGTGGTACATCCTGAAATAGTTTTGCAGGGTAACAGTAGCAAAAGTTTGGGTGGCTGCTTCCACTTTCACGCGCTCTTTTGCTTCAATAGCCTGGTGAAGACCATCGGAATAACGGCGTCCTTCCATAATACGGCCGGTTTGCTCGTCAACAATTTTTACCTTGTTGTCGATCACCACATATTCCACATCGCGCTCGAACATGGTATAGGCCTTGAACAATTGGTTGATCGTATGAACGCGTTCCGATTTAATGGAATAGTCTTGCAGTAATTTATCTTTTTCCTCTATAAGTTGGTCGGGCGACAACCCGGCATGTTCCAGATCAGCAATCTTGCCACCCATGTCGGGCAGTATAAAAAACTCAGGATCTTCAAACCCCTGTGAAATAAGGTCGATTCCTTTGTCGGTCAGTTCCACCGAATTTTGTTTTTCTTCGATAATAAAATAAAGCGGATCGGTAACCACATGCATGTTCTTGCTGTTTTCCTGCAAATAGAAATTCTCCGTTTTTAGCATTGTGCCCTTCATTCCTTCTTCGCTCAGGAATTTAATGATTGATTTATTCTTGGGCATTCCTTTGTATGCGCGAAGCAGGAGCAAGCCGCCTTCTCTTTTCTCGTCGGAAGTGGCATCTTCTTTTGTCAGCAGTCGTTTTGCATCGATAAAGATATGATTCACCAATTCGCGCTGATTACGGTAGAGTTTTTCTACATAGCCTTTTAGTTCTTCAAATTGTTGATCTTCGCCTTTGGGTACCGGCCCTGAAATAATGAGCGGAGTTCGTGCGTCGTCAACCAAAACCGAGTCAACCTCATCCACAATGGCAAAGTGGTGTTTCCGTTGCACCAAATCTTCGGGATTAATGGCCATATTATCACGCAAATAATCGAAGCCAAATTCGTTGTTGGTTCCAAAAGTTACGTCAGCGTTATAGGCTGCCCGGCGATTTTCCGAATTGGGTTGATGTTTGTCGATACAATCCACAGAAAGTCCGTGAAATTCATAAATTGGGCCCATCCACTCCGAGTCACGTTTCGAGAGGTAATCGTTTACGGTAACAATATGTACGCCGCGCCCGGCCATGGCGTTCAGGAAAACCGGTAAAGTTGCCACCAAAGTTTTCCCTTCACCTGTTGCCATTTCGGCAATGTTTCCCTGGTGCAAAACAACACCGCCAATCAACTGAACGTCGTAATGAACCATGTTCCAGGTGATTTCGCTTCCGCCTGCCATCCAACGGTTTTTCCACACAGCTTTGTCACCATTAATGATAATGCTGTTGCGTGTTGCAGCCAGATCCCGGTCGAAATCGTTGGCCGTAACCTCAATATTTTCATAATCCACAAATCGTCGGGCTGTTTCTTTCACCAAAGCAAAAGTGGCAGGCAAGACTTCGTTAAGAACTTCTTC
>CAJDXF010000023.1_pt1 | contig 14737 bp, 13 predicted proteins | sample 7391791 | NCBI WGS metagenome assembly CAJDXF01 (sample SAMEA7055712, study PRJEB34461) | soil metagenome | biome: terrestrial ecosystem; feature: Peninsula; material: soil | place: Antarctica | collected 2016 | reverse complement strand
ATATCTATGGCAAAAGCCCTGGATCTCGAACTAGAGTTTATCCATACGGTTGAATACGACAATATGAAATGGAATGCGGAATTGAACACCTACGCAACAGTGGGAACAGAACCCGTTATTTTACACAGCGAGATTCTTGAAGAACGAACACATATACTTCAAAATATATTAAGTGCACATCCTTCTAATTTGAATTATTTGGCAGAATACAATTTAACTATAACAGGTGGTCCCATTAGCGAGACAGTTAATAATCTTTCTGCTCGTGAAGATATTGAAATGGTGCTGATACCCAATTCCAATGAAGAGTTGAAATCGCTTTCGATAGCCGATATTGCCGACAAGTTAGACATGCCTGTTTTGGCGTTTCCGCTTGATTTGGCCTTCCGTGGAATAAAAACCGTTGTGTATGCTACGGATTTTAACGAACATGATATTGAGGTGTTAAAACAATTGGCTCTGATAGCCAAAAAACTGGAAGCATCAATCACACTTTGCCACATCATTAAGAAGGAGGATTACGACATTGAACTCAAAATGTCAGGTTTTCAGGAACTTTTAAGAAGGAAAATTGATTTTGTACCCATTCAGATTTTGGATGAAAAAGCAGGTAACGTTAGCAAAGGAATCAAGCAATTTAGTAGAAAATACCATGCCGACCTGATTGTATTATTGAAAGAAGAAAAAAACTTTTTACAATCGATTTTTGGGCATAGCACCACAAAGGCAATGTTGAAGGACATTGACATACCAATATTGATTTATCGGGAACAGAAAAATTAGTTTTTGATCGCAGCAGTTAAAACATGGGAAACAACACACGAAAAGAAATGATGCGGCAACGCATGGAAAGGCTTCGCGAGAAATCAGGACAACTGAAACTAAATGTTGAATCACAAAAAAACACAATCAGTAATTTTTTTAACGACATGGCCGATGTTTCTCTTTTCACCGCTCGTGTGGTGAAGGAAACCTTTTCGCGCGACTTTGAATTTAAGGAGTTTCTTAGACAATGCTATTATATTGGCTACAAAACCTTGCCATTGATAACCGTAACCGGGACGATTATGGGCGTGGTGCTCACCATTCAGTCGCGGCCGGTATTAGTTGATTTTGGTGCGGTTAGCATGTTACCCGGTATGGTAGCTTTATCGCTAATACGCGAAATGGGACCGGTAATCACAGCTCTGATCTGTGCCGGAAAAATTTCTTCGGGCATGGGTGCTGAACTTGGTTCGATGAAAGTTACCGAACAAATCGATGCCATGGAAGTTTCGTCAACCAATCCCATGCGCTTTTTAGTGGTTACACGAGTGCTGGCCGCAACACTAATGATTCCCTTGCTGGTTTTATATGCCGACGCATTTGGAATTCTCGGAAGCTGGGCAAGCTCTAATCTAAAAGCCGACGTTCCGCTGGTCTTATTTTTTTCGCAGGCATTCAGCTCGGTTGATTTTCTCGACTTCCTGCCTGCCGTGATTAAAACCGTCTTTTTTGGCGCGGTAATCGGCCTAATCGGTACATACAAAGGCTACAATGCTGGTCGCGGAACCGAGAGCGTTGGAATTGCTGCAACTTCAGCTGTAGTTCTGGCATCGCTTTTAGTACTGATTGTCGATCTGTTAGCGGTGCAAATAACCGATATACTTTGGCAATAAAACAAATGGCAATGGAATTGAACGGCAACATATCAGCGTCGGGTAAAAATGGTGAAGCCTTACTCATCATCACTAACCTGAAGAAATCATTTGGGAAACAACAGGTTTTGAAAGATGTATCCCTGCAACTCAACAACGGCGAGAATTTGGTAGTACTTGGAAAATCGGGAACGGGAAAATCTGTACTTATTAAATGTATTGTAGGTTTATTGACCGTCGACAGTGGGGAAATATCCGTTTTCGAGAAAAACATTAATGAATTGAGCTACGATGAACTCAACCTCCTGCGACAGAAAATTGGTTTTCTTTTTCAAGGTGGTGCTCTTTACGATTCGATGACCGTAAAGGAAAACCTTGAATTTCCTCTGCACAGAATAAAGAAAGACCTCTCCGAAAGTCAGATAAAAGATAAAATTGCCGCAGCACTCGAAAACGTGGGCTTGCCCGAAGTACTTAACAAGATGCCTTCGGAGCTCTCAGGTGGAATGCGCAAACGGATTAGCCTGGCGCGCACCATTGTAGTGGATCCGCAAATCATGCTCTACGATGAACCCACTACCGGACTGGATCCGGTTACTTCGGATGAAATAAGCAAACTTATCAACGACATTCAGAAAAAGTACAAAACCTCATCCATCATAATTACACACGATATAAAGTGCGCGCAAAAAACTGCTGACAGGGTGGTAATGCTTAATGAAGGTACAGTTTACAAAGAAGGTAAAATGACAGACTTTGAGAATTCGACCGACGACTTTATAAAATCATTTTTCAATTGAATAATACACAACAAATAAAAAAGGACCATGGAAAAAAAGTCACATAAATTCAAAGTCAAATTGGGACTGTTTGTAACAGTTGGTACGCTCCTATTCGTTTTCGTGATATTTGTAATCGGAAAACAAAGAAACCTGTTCGACCCTGTATTTCAGGTTTCAGCACAGTTTTACAATGTGAGCGGCCTGCAGGTGGGCAACAACGTACGCTTCTCGGGTATTAATGTGGGTACGGTCGAAAACATCGAAATTGTTGACGACACAACCGTACAAGTTGACATGCAGATTCGTAAAAAGATTCGTCAATTCATTAAATCCGACAGCCGTGCACTAATAGGCTCCGAAGGATTAATTGGCGACCGTCTGGTAATAATATCTCAAGGCAGCCCCGGCTCCGCACTGGCCGAGGACGGTGAATTCCTCAGCTCGAATGAACCAGTTGAAACTGATGCGATTTTAGCCAGTCTGGAAGTTACGGCAGAAAACGCCGAAATTATTTCCGACGAACTGGCTGAAATCATGATTAAAATAAACAGCGGCTCAGGCACAATCGGGCGTTTGATTCAAGACACTACCATTGCCGAGAATCTGGACAAAACCATAACTAACCTAAAAAAGAGCACAAAAGGTCTGGAAGAAAACATGGAAGCCGCCAAGCATAATTTCTTGTTCAGGGGCTATTTTAAAAAGAAAGCCAGAGAAGCCAAAAAGAAGGACGAAGAAAAAACTAATTAGGCATCCCGTGCAAAACAAAACCCAGGTCGCGGGGGTTATACAGCTTAAATTAGTACAGTTTATGACAAAAAAGAAGCGGATAATAATGAAGTTGGGAATTTGGGGAGGTGGACTCCTGGTAGGAAAAGAATTATTTGCAAAATATAAACATCATTTAAACCCGAAAAACTGGTTCAAAAAGCAAAGTGATCACGAAGAAAGTCATCCCCTAAAATGACATTCGTAATCTCAACAATCCAACTTTAAACAACAAAACAGGCTTTCCGTAATTAAACGGAAAGCCTGTTTTGTTTCATCAAAGTTCTTCCTCTTATAATAATTTCAAACCTACGGAAACCATAAAGGTTTGGTTTTTAAAATCCAAACCACCGGCTTGTTTATAGGCATTGCTCAAACTGTTTTCGAACCTTGCGCCAAGCGTTAAAAACCAAAGATCGACCCCTAAACCATACTGAACATTGAAATAATGGTCTTTGTAAAATTTCTTATCGAGTGCTGAGTTTTTATCTATGCTCTTGGTTGCAATACTACTAAATACCGGTCCGGCAAGGGCATACAAATTAAATTTTTCACCATTCAACAGGTAAAAACCTAATAAAACAGGCACGTCGATGGTATTATAATCGAACGATGAAACTGTTTGGGTGATATCCGATGTGACATCACCGCCTTTTCCACTGTAATACGCTTCGGGTTGTATAAAAATATTTCCAAAGCCTAAGCGTGCGAAAGCGCCAAAGTGCGATTTCATTACCGCATCCGAATTGTAATCCTTCAGATCGAGACTCATTTTCGAGAAATTCACCCCACCCTTCACCCCGAGGTTGAAGGTGGGTTGCGCCATTAACTGCGAAGCCAAAAACAAGATAGAAAGTGAAACAAATAATTTTTTCATAGCTTTAAAACTTTAATTGTAATTATCAAATTAACGTTGTATTCCTCTATTTCGTATAAGAGTACATTCAGAATGCAGAACAAGCAAGTACAGTGCCATGTTCAGCTATACTTTTGCTCTCACAAAAAATGATTGTACTGATGAATAAAAACTCATTCCGCTTACGCTATAAAACCTGAAGATTTAATTTGTACTTTAGCAATCCTATTTCAACTAAATCAACATTGTAATGAAAAGAAGATCATTTTTAACAAAATCAGCAATCATTGCCGGAGCTGCTTTATCAGCAAACAGTATCAGGGCCCAAACCCCTCCAACAAATGAAAAAGACGTTTACGAACTTAAAGTGTTTCAACTGAAGGGCGGGGGCGGAAGAAATCAAATAAAGCAGTTTTATACCGAAGCGGTTATCCCCTTTTTAAATAAAAGAGGTGCTAAAGTTGGAGCTTTCAACGAATACGGGCAGGATGAGCCACCGCGTATTTATCTTCTGCACGCCCATAAAAGCCCTGCGGATTATTACGAGTCACTTCAAGCCATGAAAACCGATCGCACATTTTTTGATGCTGCAAAAACCTATATGCAATTGCCGGCCGATCAAGCGATTTTTGAACGCTACGAAACATTTTTGGCGGAGGCTTTTGATGCCATTCCACGCATTAAAACTCCTGATGGAAACCGTGGCCTGTTTGAACTTCGCACCTACGAGAGCTATAATGAGGATGCCGGTCACCGCAAAGTGAAAATGTTTAATGACGAAGAGCTGCCTTTATTCGAAAAAGTAGGCCTTCACCCGGTATTTTTCGGACAATTGCTTGCAGGGCCGCAAATGCCTGCATTGGTCTACATGTTGTGGTTCAAAGACATGGCCGAAAGGGAAGCAAACTGGGATAAATTTCGAATCAGCGACGAGTGGAACACCATGAAGAATAAACCGGAATACGCCGACACCGTTAGCAAAGTGAACAAGAAGTTTCTGACTCCGATGGATTTCAGTCAAATTTAATTCACCATAATCTACCCCAAATACTTTTTAAACTCGTGATAGTCTTTTACGATCTTCACGTTTCGTGGGATTTCAGGGTTTAATATATGCAGCTGCAAGCCGGTAACAAATACTTTTTGTTGTGGAAATGCATCTTTAAGACGATTTAAGTAGTTTTGAAGCTCTTCTTTTGGGTAAGCATTAATAAAAGCCGTAAAAACATAATCAATTTTTGTTTGATCCCTGACTTTCAATAAATCGTCGAAAGGGACAAATTGCCCCAAATAGACCACATTATACCCCATCTTTTTTGCCAGATAGGAATAAAACAACAAGCTCATTTCGTGCATTTCGTTCTCCGGAAGAAAAAACAGAATGGTTGAGTTTTGACTGTTGGTCATCTCTAATCGATCGATTTCGGCAATCAGTTTCTGCCGGAATATATGAGTTAAATAATGCTCTTGAGCTGGAAAAATTGATCCTACCTGCCAAAACGTACCAAGACGTTGAAAAAGCACGAAAAACACCTTCGTAACAGCCTCTTCCAAACCGAGTTTAAAAATGATTTCATCGGTCAGTTTATAAATATCTCTGTTGTTAAAGTCCAGCATTACCAGCAGTAATCGATCCACATAGCCCTGTTCCGAGGTTCTATTTTGCGTTACATTTAAAACGGCTTCCTTAATCTGCACTTCATCCCATTGAGCAACTTTGGAAATTTTAAAGCCGTTATTCACCAGAAGGGAAACATTCAGTATCCGCCTTAAATCATCATCGTCGTATAGCCGGATATTTGTTTCGGTGCGTTCAGGTACCAGAAGATTATAACGTTTTTCCCAGATACGTATAGTATGTGCCTTTGTGCCCGACAGGGTTTCGAGATCTTTAATAGAGTAAATTCCAGAATTCATTATTCGATTTTTTTTTGTTAAAGCATCAAGGATTGTAAACACAAATATATTCTTTTTGTTTAATGTTTCGTCATTAATATGTAAACAATAATAAATTTCACCTTTAAGTCCCCTTGCACTCAAACCATCGCATAAAAATGCAACTGAATAATTTTTTAAGCTCACAATAATATTTCATTTTTGCACGAACAAAATTTTGTCCGGTCATGAGCCCTTTCAAAATAGCACTTTTTGTTTTTATTTTGTTGACTGTCACTATGGTAAGCAGTCAACAAAAATACGCCATTGTTATACACGGCGGTGCAGGGCTTATGTCAAAATCAAAGATGAGTGAGGCGGCCCAGGCGAACTACAAAGCCAAATTGGAAGAGGCACTCCAACTGGGCGAAAAAATGCTTAAAGATGGTGCTGAAGCATTGGATGTTGTGGTGGAAGTTATCAATGTAATGGAAGATTCGCCTATGTTCAATGCAGGAAAAGGAGCCGTATTTTCTGCGAACAAAAAGAATGAATTGGATGCTTCGATAATGGAAGGAAAAACGCTAAACGCCGGCGCCGTTGCCGGAGTGCGGAACATCAAAAACCCCATCAATGCAGCACGCGAGGTGATGCTCCACTCAAAACACGTGTTCCTGAGTGGAAAAGGTGCTTCTGAGTTTGCTAAAAAACAAGGATTGGAAATGGTTCCCAATAAATACTTTCACACCTCGGAACGTTACAAGTCGTTGATCGAATTGCAAAAGCAGGAACGCAAACGCACCGAAAAGGACAACATTGGAACAGTAGGTTGTGCGGTTTTGGACGTAAAAGGAAATTTGTGTGCCGGAACTTCCACTGGCGGTATGACTAATAAGAAATATGGTCGCATTGGCGACGCACCGATTATTGGTGCCGGAACTTATGCCAACAATAAAACCTGCGCCGTTTCTTGCACCGGTCATGGCGAATACTATATTCGTCTTGGTTTTGCCCGCGACATTTCGGCATTGATGGAATACAAAAGCCTTACCGTAGCTGAATCCTGCCGGGAAGAAATAAGGAAACTTTCAGAACTTCAAGGCACGGGAGGCGTTATTGCGGTTGATGCAGAAGGAAATATCGCGATGGAATTTAATACAACGGGCATGTTTCGCGGCTACATTAAATCTACAGGAGAAAAGCAAATTGCAATTTTTGAAACGGAAAGGTAACAACAAGAGAATGAAACAAGTGCAAAATATAACTTTGGGATCTTTGGGCATTGACCGTTGGTCTTTGAACGTAGGTCTTCGGTCTTCCAACTTCGCGCTTCTAACTTCTCACTTCCCACTAATCTTTAATTCATGAAACTTCTTTTCCCAACTTTCTTATTTGCGCTTTTTACTATTGCTATCCCGATTATTATTCACCTGTTCAGTTTCAGGCAATACAAAACGGTGTATTTCAGCAACGTAGATTTTCTGAAAGACATCAAAAACGAATCGAAAAAAAAATCGAGGCTAAAACAGCTACTCATTCTGCTCGCACGGATTCTCACGATTGTCGGTCTTGTTTTTGCCTTTGCGCAACCCTATATCCCTATTAATAGCGACACAAAAAAACAGCCCAATCAAATTGTAGCCGTTTATGTTGACAATTCATTCAGCATGAATGCCCTTTCGGAGCAAGGGCAACTGTTGGAGGTGGCACGAAACAAGGCGTTAGAAATTTGTCTGGCTTACCCGGCAGGAACAAAATTCAAATTGTTCACCAACGATCTCGACCCAAAACATCAAAACATTTTCAACAAAGAGCAGTTCATTCAGCAAGTATCCGAAATTCAGCCTTCGCCCGTTGTTGTGCCGCTTTCCATGATTTACAATCGCTTTGCTCTGCAAAACACAGAAGAAGGAACCGATAAGAACCTGTATCTCATCTCCGACTTTCAAAAAGCCATTACCGATGTGGAAAACTTTGGCAGCAAAACTATTTTCAGCTATTTTTTACCGCTCACACCCAATCGCACAGCCAACCTGTACATCGACTCGTGTTGGGTGGAGGTTCCGGCTCACCGGCTCAAACAGGAAGAGGAAATATTTGTGAAAATTAAAAACAGTTCGGGGCAGGATTTTCAAGACCTGCCACTAAAACTGTATATGAACGATTCGATTAAATCCATTACCAATTTTTCGGTGGCAGCAGAAAACGAAATAATTGCAAGCTTAAAATTCACCAACAGTACCGCAGGCGCACAATTAGGCAAAATTGAAATCGTTGATTATCCTTTCACCCACGACAACAACTGGTACATCAGCTACTTTGTTGAACCTCATTTGAAAGCTTTGGCCATTTTCGACAAAAGCAGCAGTTCTGCGGAAGGGTTAAGCTACATTTCCTCGCTGTTTCAGAACGACGATTACGTCCTGCTGGACCAAATGGATCTGCAAGGCCTCCAAATCAGCAAACTAAGCGACTACAATACAATCTTTTTAATGAACCTGGAAAGTTTTTCCAGTGGTTTTTTGAATGAATTAGGAAGTGCTGTCGAAAACGGAGTTTCATTGGTGTTGTTTCCAGGAGGCGGAAATAATTTTTCGCTTAACAATCCTTTCCTTTCTAAGTTTGGAGCAAACCTTATCACCGGAAAGGACAGCACCAAACAAAAAATATCGGGTATCGATTTTGAAAATCCTTTTTTCAACGATGTTTTTATGAAACGTGAAGAAAATGCAATACTCCCTGAAATAAACGGACATTTTCAATTCGGCAGCACCATACGCACCACCGAAAATAACCTACTTTGGTTTCAGAACGACGACAAAGCACTCTCGATGATCGACAGCGAAAACAGCAAAATATGGGTATTCAGTTTTCCGCTTAACCTTAGCAACGAGTCTTTTGCGCGGGATGTTCTATTCGTTCCTACCCTCTACAACATTGTATTGAACAGTTTACCCAAACAGCAAATGTCGCTTGTTGTGGGGCGAAATAATGTTACCGAAATTCAACGCAATAAAAATTTGGATTTAAGCGCGACCGTTGAAATCGAAAAATTGGATGGCACAGAAAAATTCATTCCCTCCACTTCAGTATCGAATCGTGGTTTAAGAATCGATTTTGCCAACAGGATTGTAAAAGACGGACATTATTTGTTACAAAATGACGGTAAAACACTGACTACTCTGGCGTTCAACTATGATCGCTCCGAATCGGATTTACGTTATTTTACGACAAGCGAAATTCAGGACAAAATTGAATTGGCTCAATTAAAAAACGCATCGGTGGTGAAAAATGTAGAAAGCAATTTTGCCGAAATCTTCGACGAAATCCAGAATGGGAAGCAACTTTGGAAATGGTTCATTTTCATGGCTTTATTCTTCATTTTAGTGGAAGTTGCACTTTCACGTTTCTGGAAGTAATTTTTATTATCCACTCATGTTCTTTAACATCTTTTATTTTTTTGAAGTTAGCGCGCAAAATCGTAATTCTGTATGAAATTTCAAACCAGAAGATATGACAAAGCTTACTTCAAAAGATTACATTGCCAAAGAAGATAAATTTGGCGCACACAACTATCATCCAATTCCGGTAGTGCTATCAAAAGGTGAGGGCGTTTTTGTTTGGGATGTTGAAGGGAAAAAATATTTCGACTTTTTAGCCGCATACTCCGCGGTAAATCAGGGGCATTGCCATCCAAAAATCGTGAAAGCGCTCACAGAGCAGGCGAATACTCTGGCCTTAACTTCGCGAGCTTTTTACAACAATGCGCTTGGTGACTGGGAAGAATACATGACAAAACTGTTTGGCTACGACCGTATGCTGCCCATGAACTCGGGTGCAGAAGCCGACGAAACGGCTTTGAAGCTTATCCGGAAATGGGCTTACAAGGTAAAAGGCATCCCGGCCAACAAAGCCAAAATTGTAGTTTGCGACGGCAATTTCCATGGCCGCACCATCACTATTATCTCCATGTCTTCCGATCCGGATGCTTACAACCACTATGGCCCTTACACGCCCGGTTTTGTGAATATTCCCTACAACGATTTGGATCGATTGGAAGAAGAGCTGAAAGACCCGAATGTGGCAGGTTTTCTTTTGGAGCCCATTCAAGCCGAAGCCGGCGTTTTTGTGCCGGAAGACGGCTACCTGAAAGGAGCTTACGAACTCTGTAAAAAGCATAACGTTTTGTTTGTAGCAGACGAAGTGCAAACCGGATTGGCACGCACCGGAAAAATGCTGGCTTGCGACCATGAAAACGTGCGGCCGGATATTCTAATCCTCGGGAAAGCACTTTCAGGCGGAATGTACCCGGTGTCGTGCGTTTTAGCGGATGATGAAATTATGCTGACCATAAAACCCGGCGAACATGGAAGCACATACGGTGGTAACCCGCTGGCAGCAAAAGTGGCAATGGCTGCCCTCGATGTTATTTTGGACGAAAAGCTGGTGGAAAACTCAGCAAGAATGGGTGAAATATTCCGAAAAGAAATGAAATCCATCCCATCGGAAATGATTGGAACAGTTCGCGGAAAAGGGCTGTTAAATGCCGTAGTCGTGAACCCAAAAAATGGAAAAACCGCTTGGGACGTCTGCCTCCGTCTTAAAGAAAACGGAATGATTGCGAAACCAACCCATCAGCACATTATCCGCTTCACACCACCACTCATCATTACTGAAACGCAACTAATGGAAGCTATCGAAATCATAAAAAGTACTTTTGCGGAGTTTGAGTAGAGAGAACCGTTCTCTTTCTTTCAGAAATGTTCTCTTCGACTTATCACAATAAAATCACGATATGAGAAAGTTGAAGTTCTTATTCTGCCACCAGGCGAGGCTGACCTTTCACACGTTCACGGCGAACGGTATAATCCCGTTGATAATCAATTACCGAAACCCCTTTGTTCATGAAACCGCCAAAGGCTGAAACTTTATCGAAATGATAGTTTCCCTGAACTAAATTCACATGCAAATAAGGAATGCAGGCGTTAAAGTCTTTCCCGTAAAAATTCAAAGCATTCAGGAAATAAAATGCTGCATCGAAGCCCTGAACACCGAAACTACTGGGCTCGGTAGCAAAATTCGATTTAAACTTCTGAATAAAACGAACGGTGGCCGGATTGTCGTAATCCATCCAAAACGGATAGAGGTATTTGAATTTCAGGTTATGAAACTGAGCAACGTCGATGCTAGGATACCGCTGCTGATAGTTTCCTGTTCCAATTAAAGTGATCGGAAAATCATCGGCTAAGTTGTTGATATTTGAAAGGGCAACACTCAATTCACCCTCAACCGAAGATGGTATGAAGATTACATTTTCTTTTTCAGCCGACATCAAATTGCGCAAGCCCGATCTGCCTTCGCGTTTAAAGTCGTAAAGGGTGAATCTGCCTCCATTTTTTGGGAGTTTTTCGCGGAACAGGCGCACCAGCAAGGCTTCAGGTTTTCCTTCGTAGGCCGATGTTTTAAATACGATGAAATTACTGTTTCCATATTCTTCGGCTACCATTTCGGCTGTTATTTCAGCAAGGTATTCACGCGTCGGGTTTATTTGATAAACATAGGAATTACTGTTCACCAGGGCGGAGTTCGAGGAGAAGGGAGAAACCATTGGAATACGGTTTTTTGCGGCAACCAGAGCAACCTCTTCCTGCACCTCCTGATATACCGGCCCGATAATTAAATCGGTTTCCAAAAAACCATCAGACGTCATAATTCTACGCACCGCGCCCACACTATTTTTCGTGTCGTAAACATGTAGTTTGATCTTCATCCCGGCATTTTTCATAGAATCCACGGCAATTATAACTCCTTCATAAAATTGAAGAAAGTTCTCGCTGCTACCATAAAACTCTTTAAATTTTTCTTTTGGCACATCTTGTTCGATCCCAGCATCTGCATTCAAAAAGTTCAAACTATCGGCAACCACAATTTCTTCCTGACGGTTAATTGCATCGTTCTCCTCCATGAAAAGCGGCAAAAAGAGGGCAATATCGTAAGTCGTATTCGAAAACATCAGGTTTGCCATAGGCACACACGACCCGGGAATAGTTAGAAAAGGCTCCGTTTTGGAAGAACCGGAAAAAATTTCGTGATTGCTAATTGCCGTATTTTCAGTCCCTGAACTCAAATCATTTGATTTTCCAGTTGCATTCTCCATTTTTTCATTGACCGGAAAATCCCGGGTTACATCATCACGAGTCACATTGGATTCAACAAATTGTTCTTTGCTTTTCGGTATTTTAATCGCAACTCCGGCAGGAAATGCAGTTTTTAGCACCGGATTCAATGCAATCAATTGTTGCTCTGAAACGCCATACTTTTGAGAAATCCCCCATAATGTTTCGCCTGAAACAATAGTATGTGTCGCATAGTCTCCGGCGTCACCTAAGGGTTCGGGAACAACAATTCTGTCCTGTTCGCTTGCAGAACTGTGCGACAGAAATATTTTTGAACCGGCACGCAAATTTTTCGCTTCGGGGTTTAAGAAAAGAATTTCAGCCTCGGTCATACCGTATTTTTTCGAAATAGAATAGAGCGTTTCACCCGGTAAAACTAAATGCTCATGCATGTTCTCTTGTCGGTTTTCCACAATCGGCGATTCGGGCTTGCTGATTACTTCCGTTTGGCTGTTGCCAGGTAGAGCTTCCCACGTTGGAATGCGCAAGTTCATCCCCTTTTTAATCCGGTTCATTTCGGGGTTGTATGCATAAATTTCTTCTACTGTAATGCCATATTGTTTAGCAATGAAATAAGCAGTTTCCGTTCTCGACTCAACTCTGTGTTGAAGAAAACCCGTGGGATCACCCTTTTGAAAAGGAGCAACATTTTCAAGAACTACATCTTCACGAAAAGGAATTTTAAGGATTTCGCCGATATTCAGTCCCTCCACAATTTGTGGATTATGTTCCAGCAATTGCGACTGTTCAATTTTAAAATTTTTTGAAATAGAGAAGATCGTTTCCCCAGTACGCACCTGATGCAAAACAAACTTTTTGCCCTGAACTACAACAACTTCATCTTCTTTCAGTTGCTGGCCGTTAGTTACATTCAGTAAAACAAAACAAAAAAACAGTATCAACGAAAAACGTAAAACCTTCATTCCCAATTCTTAAAATTCTGGCCAAAATTAGCAATTATTGAGCAATGCCCCTTTTTAAACGTTCATATTTAAAAATAATTTCACTGGAGTACGCTTTGCTCTTCCGTTTCTTGCCTTGTTGTTAACAACTTGCTGTTTTTCATTCACAAAGCAACCGGTTTTGTGCTGTTATTCCTACCTTTGCTTTTTCAAAAAAGACATCAATCAAAAGAAATTTATTCATGCAGGAAAAGATAGTAATCCTTGATTTCGGTTCTCAATATACCCAATTGATTGGCCGCAAAATCCGAGAGTTGAACGTTTATTGCGAAATTCATCCATACAACAATATTCCCTCGATCGATAGTTCAGTGAAAGGAGTCGTACTTTCCGGCAGTCCTTTTTCGGTGCGTGACACGAATGCACCAAAACCTGATCTTTCAGAAATCAAAGGAAAATTGCCGGTGCTCGGGGTTTGTTACGGCGCTCAATACATGGCTCATTTTTATGGAGGCGAAGTTGCGCCTTCCGAATCGCGGGAATACGGGTGTGCCAAACTGGGTTTCATAGAAAAAAATTGTGTCCTGTTCCAAAACATCAACCTTCATTCGCAGGTGTGGATGTCGCACGGAGACACCATTGTGAAACTGCCGACAAATTCCAAAGTGATTGCTTCTACCGAAGATGTGAACTACGCTGCCTATAAAATTGACAACGAACCCAGTTGGGGAATACAATTTCATCCGGAAGTTTACCACACCACCGAAGGCATTCAATTACTCGAAAATTTTGTAGTCAATATCTGTGGCTGTACTCAAAACTGGACTCCCGAATCCTTCGTAGAAATCACGGTGAGCGAACTCAAACAAAAACTTGGTAACGACAAGGTGGTTTTGGGCCTTTCCGGCGGAGTGGACTCAACGGTTACGGCAGTATTGCTGAACAAAGCCATTGGCAAAAACCTAAGTTGCATTTTTGTTGATCACGGACTGTTAAGAAAAAACGAATTCGAAGAAGTCCTGCATTCATATAAAGACATGGGCTTAAACGTGATCGGTGTGGACGCAGCACAAAAATTTTACAACGGGCTGAAAGGCATTACCGACCCGGAATTAAAAAGGAAATCAATTGGAAAAAGTTTCATCGAAGTGTTCGACGAAGAAGCGCATAAAATACAAGACGTTAAATGGCTGGCGCAAGGCACTATTTACCCGGATGTGATTGAATCCATTTCGGTGAATGGCCCTTCGGCAACTATAAAATCGCACCATAATGTGGGTGGTCTTCCGGACAAAATGAGATTGAAAGTGGTGGAACCGCTGCGACTTCTGTTTAAAGACGAAGTGCGCCGTGTGGGCACCGCCCTGAAAAAATCCGCATCCTGAGCGATGTCACCCCCGAAAAAGTGAGCATGTTGCAGGAAGCCGATGCGATATTCATTAATGGCCTCAGAAATTGGGGATTATACGACAAAGTGTGGCAAGCAGGCGTGATGTTGTTGCCTGTGCAATCGGTTGGCGTAATGGGCGATGAACGAACCTATGAATTCACGGTTGCCTTGCGTGCCGTAATGTCCAGCGACGGAATGACCGCCGATTGGGTGCATCTTCCCTACGAGTTCCTGGCAAAAATGTCCAACGAAATCATCAACAAAGTCCGTGGGATAAACCGTGTGGTATATGACATCAGTTCCAAACCGCCTGCAACAATAGAATGGGAATAATTGTTAAACACAACAAAA
>CAJDXF010000091.1_pt1 | contig 14842 bp, 14 predicted proteins | sample 7391791 | NCBI WGS metagenome assembly CAJDXF01 (sample SAMEA7055712, study PRJEB34461) | soil metagenome | biome: terrestrial ecosystem; feature: Peninsula; material: soil | place: Antarctica | collected 2016 | reverse complement strand
TACTCAAATTACAATTTAATTATCATCGACTGTGCAAAAGTAAGCATTGGAGATAATGTTTTAATTGGGCCAAATGTTGGTATCTATACTGCAGGACATCCATTGCACTACGAGAAAAGAAATCAGGAATATGAATTTGCTTTGCCCGTAACTATTGGAAATAATGTTTGGATAGGAGGTAATGTTGTAATTAACCCCGGAATCACAATTGGAGATAATTCTGTTATTGGTTCCGGCAGTGTTGTAACAAAAGATATTCCGGCACATGTGATTGCCGCGGGAAATCCTTGCAAAGTGCTTCGGGAAATAAATGAAAATGATAAGCTGTATTATTATAAAGATCTGAGATTCGAATAAAAACATGACTTCCCGTAAATTGAATTGACAATTAATTCAAAAAATTGAAATATATATGACAAAAAAATTCACATTTATAATCGCGTTGCTCTTCTTATTTGTGCAAGCGAATTCCCAAACCTTTAAAGCAGGAGTAGCCGTTCGGAAAATCACTCCCGCAGAATTAATCCCCATTTCAGGTGGAATGGGAGCACCGGAAATGCCTGACGGAACAAAAGGCGATTTGTTTGCGCGTGCTTTGGTGTTGGAAAAAGGCGATACCCGTGTGGCAATCGTCAGTATCGATAATTTAGGCTGGCCGGCGTACTTGGGCGACCGCTCAAGAAAACTGATAAAAAGTATCGCTCCTGAAAATATTTTGATTGGCGTTACGCATACCCACAGCGCTCCGGATGCTTATGCTTTTCCAGATGAAAACGGCAATACAGCTGCTGATTTGGAATACTTAGACTGGTGCGTCAAACAAGTTGCGGATGCTGTAAATGAGGCGGTTTCGAAATTAGAACCGGCATCGCTGAAAACGGCAGTGGCCGAAGCAAAAGGCAAAATTGCCTACAATTATTATGCACCCGAATTATATGACCGCCGTATGGGCGTTATACAAGCCATTGCAACAAGCGGCCAGAACACAGGAAAACCAATTGCTACGCTCATAAATTACGCCACACATCCTGAGATTTTAGGCACCTCCAGCAAACTGATAAGTCCTGATTTATGCGGACCGCTGTACGAACGAATCGAATCGGAAGGTGGCGGTGTTGCCCTGTTTATGAACAGTGCGCAGGGTGGTATGGTTACTGCCGATAATCGACTGGAAAATGGAAAAGAAGCCAACGACTGGAACGAATGTATCCGCATCGGGAACCTAATGGCGGATGAAGCACTGAGGATAATAAGTACCGCACAAACACAGGAAAATCCCGTGCTTTTCTGTGCATCAAAAACAATCGAATTTCCCATTGAGTCGGAAATCATGCAGTACGTTTTGAAATATTCGCCATTGGTTCCGGAAGAAGACAGAAATAGCGATTTCACTAAAATTTCGACCCGGCTCAACCTTTTGAATATTGGTACAGCGCAAATACTTACAATTCCGGGAGAGGCATTGCCCAACATCGGTTTTTACGTAAAACGACACATGAAAACCGAACAACCTTTCCTTTTTGGCCTGACAAACGATGCATTCGGGTACATGCTCAGCAAAGAAGATTTTAACGGTTTCGAACGATACAGTTACATTTCACGCACATCATTGGGCGAAATGACCGGCGAAATATACGAAACCGAAGTTTTAAAGCTAATTGAAGAATGCCCGGCGGCCACAAAGTAACACTTCCATTGAAATTGTGTTGAATAAAATACATGGGGAATAAATGCCTCTTCTTAGACCTGCTTCCTGCTGGGCTCTGAAAATATTATGATTTACACCTGTTGCGCAGACTTTAAATTTATGGCTTTTGGGATTTGGAATCTCTCCGACAATAATCCAACAACATACTGTATAAGAACATTTTGAGTTGACATCTCATTCGTTTATACACATCTGCCTGCACTGGATCATCGCTAAAGAAACACGAGATCGTTCGCATTTGAAATGTTTTCAGGCACCACCTTTGTTTAACCCTATTGAATTAAATTATTTAAAACGTAAACAATGAAAAATTTAGGAAAATTAATTTATCTAATCCTGGGTATTGGTCTTGTATCTTGTAATCCGGTATTCTACACCCCGAATACCCAAAATGTACCGTTAATTTCAGAAAAAGGAGAGACAAACCTCACGCTTTCAGGAAATGCAAATCAGGTTGAGTTTCAAGGGGCTTATGGAATAGGCGAAAACATAGCCATAAAAGCAGACGGAGGATTATTTATTCCCTCAGACCTTGACAATGGAAACGGAGGCTCCGGTAAGTTTTTAGAAATTGGAGCAGGATACTTCAAACCCGTAAGTCACAACTGGGTTTACGAAACGTATGGAATTGTTGGTTTTGGCAGTGTTGAGAATCATTTCCCCACTACCGCAAACGACCATCCTCAAACGAAAGGCGATGTTTCTGCCAGTATTTTGAGAATAGGAATTCAACCCAACTTCGGGTATAAATCAAAATATTTTTCTGCCGAATCAAGCAGCTTACTTAAAAGATAACTCCTCCAACTTTCTCATTGAGCCCGCATTAACCATAAGAGGCGGATTGGAGAAGGTGAAGCTCCAATTGCAATATGGATACAGTTTAAACCTGAGCAATAGCAACTTTAAACAAGACAATTCCTTTCTGACGATTGGGCTTAATTTCAACTTCAAATAGATTACGACACCTGTTCAGCTTAATTTCAGATGAACGTATTTAACTTTTAAGCGGTTATAGGTATAGGTGATGTGGATTGTTCCATCTTTTCCTTCGATTATCGCGGGGTAGCTGAATTCTCCTTCAGGCTGGTCTTCTAACACGATGATATCTGTCCAGGTTATTCCGTCAGCCGAAGCTTTAACATCGATCTTGTTTCTTCCTTTTTCGATGGGGTTGGAAATCAGCAACTGCAAGCCGTTTTTTAGGGTAACTGCATCAATTCCCGAGTTGTTGTTTACCAGCGAAGTGGCCTCTACCGGTGACCAGGTTTTCCCCTGATCGGAAGACCAGGTTTCCACAATTTTTCGCTCCTTGCTGCGACAAAGCATCTGGATTCGACCGTCTTTATAAAACAACACTGTAGGCTGAATGGCATTAAAACCGCTATTGTCAATGTCAATTTTTTTCCAATTCTTCAGTTGCTGATCTGAAGTTTCAACATAGATGTTCCAGACTTCGCGATTTTCGAAACTGGTAGGGTACAAAATTGTTCCGTCCGCAAGTCGTTCGGGTTTATTTTTGATTGGCCCAAGCAAGTTGTTTGGAATATCAACGGCTTCTGACCATGTTCTTCCGTTATCGGCGGAAGTTTTATACAAACCCCACCATTCGCGCGGGTTCGGGCCAACTTTGTAATAAAGTACCACCTCGCCATTGTCTTTTTGAAAAAGCACGGGATTCCAACAGGGGTAACGGAGAGTGTCGTTAATAATGCCGTCGGCAACCAATACCGGCTCGCTCCAGGTTCCATCCACGTTTTCCGAAGTATAAATGCACACATCCGGATCTCTTTCTTCCGTACCGCCAAACCACGAAGCCAGCAAACCATTACCGGTTTCCACAATAGTAGAAGCATGACATTCTGGAAATGGTGCCGTTTCGTATATAAACCCGGCGCTTAGCACCTCTGCCTTCAATTTTTCAGGAGACGGAGTTTGGTTGCAGGAAACAAACATCAGGCTAATCATCCCTCCCAGCAAAAGCACAGTTTTCAATTTTTTCATTTTCATAATCGTTATATTTTTCAATCAATTTGCACAAAAACTCTTTCTTTACAAAATTCGCTTAATTTACCGAAAATCAATAAGTGAATATTACTAAAAACAGATGCTTTCTTAACCCTAAATAGGAAAAACAAATTTGTGCTACTGGAAAAGTGTCAACAATTTATTATCTGTTTTGAATAGTTCCCTCATATCGCGCCATCCAATAAGGCCATAACCAGAATACAGGTTCGCGCACCTGCGAAGGATTTCCCTGAACGGCTGCCCAGGGATTTTTATCCCAGCGCACCGTTGCCCGCTCGCTTGCCGGGGGAAGTTCCGATATTTGGAAATCCTCCAGAATAGGTTTTCTCACCAGAGTAACATCTTCACGTAGCGTATGGTCGATGCGCCAGTCCACCAAATCCAATGGAGCATCTTTTAAAAACGCTATAGTTTGCGGTACGTTTATCTTTCTGCCTGTGGCAATTGAATAAGTTAAATTGTTTATCAGATTTTCGCCCGATGTTTGTTTCGTCATCCACTCCTCTGCAAGATTTTTATAAAAAGCAAGCAATTCCGGGTCTTTCTCATATTTCAACAGAATCGGAAAAAGATAACCTTCCATGGTTAGATCGAAATAAACTTGCCAGCCCGGATTCTTTTTGTTCAGCATGGCGGTGTTTTCTAAATAACCTTCCTCAGCAATGAGCCGTTTATATTCCTGCTCATATCTTTCGTTTCCGGTAATGTGTGCTGCAAATTTCAGAAAAGCCAGTAATTCAAAGGAATTGATGCTGCGTTCAGAAGCCCAGTCCGGATTTTCATTCAGCAACTTAGGCGACCATACTCCCCACCGCGTATGTTTTCCGTCCACATCCAACAAACAGAAATCATTTTTAATTAATCCATCAATTATTTTTGACACATGCGCACGGATTTCCGTTTTATCGTCTTCCGCGGCAGCATATTCATAAAAGAAAAAATACGCCATCATGTGTCCGCACATTTCATCGCTGCTGGTATCACCTTTCCAAAGCCATTTACCGTCGTTCGATTTGTGCCAGCGTATTTCAACCGGCTTGTTACGCGGATCTTTAACCAAGGCATCGGCGATTTGCTTCTCGGTATAGGTCCGGTTCGGATCGTGCATTTCTGTCCAGTCAGTCGGAATGATTGTTCGGGCAAAAAAAGCTTCAGTGCCGGTTACTTCTTGGAGTAATCGTAGGAAATGAAAGGCTTTTCGTGCTTTAATCAATGCATCTTCGTTTTTGGTAGCTGCAAACCTGAAACTTTCCATAGCAAGGTAGCCTCCGGTGTATTCTCCGTCGTTATCGTCGTCGGAAGGCCGCCAGGTTGAGGTGTCGCCGGGAATTTCAAGGCGAAGGTTCCCGCAAATCCACGGCTCGCGAATGTGTTTGCTCATCAGTTGGTGGTAGAAATCATCCTGCTTATCTTCGAGAGACATTTCCTTTCGTTTAATTGCGCTCACTCCATCGGCAGTTGCCACCCAGGCATTTCCGTTTTTATCGAAAGTCACATCGTTCACTTTATCATTACTCAGCCAGCGTTTGCTGAATCGCAATGACCGCGACCCATCCCGGTAAAATCGCACTACACCGACATCTGTTCCCACCCACATTACTCCTTCGGGAGATTGTCGGATGCAGTTCACATTTATCGAAGGAATCCCGTTTTCAGAGGTAAGTTTTTGCTGCAACTCGTGATTTAATCGAATAGAAACGCCACCCAATCCTCCTGCCCACAATTTTCCTTCCGGGGCAAATGAAACGGAACTCACATAACTACTAATAAGCTGACTGGTATCCTGAAAAAGTTGTCCTTCTTTCTCGTTGCACACATATAATCCGGCATCGGTCGCAACATATAAATTTCCGTCTCTATCGGTAATTGCATCACGCACCGAGCGGGCAATTTTATAATCCTGTTTTTGCCAGCCGTTTCCATTTTCCTGCCAAATTCCATTAGGCCCTAGTGCAAATTTTTCATTGTCGGTCGCATAAACCACAGAAACCGGAGGTACTACCCCATCCACCTTTTTCAATTCATTGTTTTGAAAAATATAAAGTCCGTTCCAGGTTCCCATCAAAACAGAACCATCTTTTGCCACCGTAACTGAATAAGCAGGTCCTTTATCCTCTCCGGTAATTAGCAAATCCCATTCGCGGGAGTCGGCTCTTTTCCGGAATACCCCTCCGCTAGTGGCCACCAAAATATTGAAGTAATCGTCAACAGCGATGCTCCGGATTTCATTATCTGCTGCATTTTCACTCACTTTAAACGCTTCATGGAACTCCTGAATAAAGGGTTCATCGAAATAAACGGTATCAATTAAAGTCTTCGTTGGCCGCTGCTCATTTTTATTGCACGAAACGATATAAAACAGCACGAAAAATAAGCCCGCCCAAACTCCTATCCTGAATGCTTTATTTTTAAGTTTCATAATTGAGCTTCTATTTTTTGAATTAAGCATCTAAAAGATATTATTATGAATGCGGCTAAAGCCCATTTAAACAGCAACTTAACTAATCCGTCAGCTGAAGCTGACGGCAATAAAGTAACTACACATTTAAAAATTATATTTCTCATTGCCGTTCACTTCAGTGAACGGATTTGTGCAATGCATATGGATAAGGGGTTTTAACCCCATTCTAAATTTTATTATCATAGTTACTAAATGCCTAATTCACTCTAATTAATTGTTTTTCAGCCATTCGCAGGTCCCAATTTTGAATTCAGAAAACGTGGCTTTACAACTCGACTGCAAAGGACTGCACGCATAAACCCCGACTCGTGCAGTGTTTAAAGGAACGTGCATATGCAAAATTCGCATTTGTTTAAAGTGGATTCCATCTTCTGAGTTTTCAATCAAAAAATCCTGTCCGCGGCGGCTTATGCGGTACCACATTTCGGAAATCGATGCTGAAATGTCGGTACTTGACCAGTCGGAATAGCCCAAATTAGTAACCACCGAACCTAAGCGTGCAAAAGCTTCGTTTTCGTATTCAACCGAAACCTTTACCCAATTATCACTGTCTAAATACAGTAAAATGCCACACTGGTCGTACATAAATTTGGGATCGAAACCAGTTTTCACCTGAAAAGTAAAATCTTCACTTACTCCGGTTAAAAATGCCGGTGCATTATCATTGCGAAAACCATAATGGGTTCGTTGCCACAAATCAGTTCCGGGTGAAGTTTGAATTCTAAGCAAGTCTTCTTTCAATTCAAACTTTTCAGGTTGGTTTCGCCATTCATACTCTTTCAAATCGGATTTCGTCATATAATTAATTCGATATTTTTCCATGAACTTTCAGCAATCGTTCCAGTTCGTTAAAATGATTTATTTGAACGTCGGCTAAGGAAATTTCCATTGGACTGGTAGGAGTTCCGGAGTATGCCACACAGAACATACCTGCTGCTTTAGCCGCCTTCACTCCGTTAATGGAATCTTCAATTACCAGACAATGCTCCGGTGCCGTTTGCAACAGGCTTGCAGTATATAAAAAAACATCAGGTTCCGGTTTGCTTTTTTCTACCATACTTCCACTCACCACTTCCTGAAAATAATTTCGCAATCCGGTTTTCTCCAAAATAATGTCAATAGTTTCCAGGTTTGCAGACGAGGCAACCGCCAAAGGAATTGCAGCTTTCTGAATGGCTTCAAGTAAAGGCAGCAGGCCCGGCATGGGTTCTATATTTTCCATCGAAGAAAAATGCTTGTTACATTCCAAATAATTCATCCGAATCATTTCAGGTACGTCCAAACCGGCTTCATGTTTTTGATTTAGTTCTGCCCACATTTCATTGCTTGCCATTCCCATATAGCTTATATGTTCTTTTGTCGAAACAGGAAGGCCATATTTCCGAAATAGCTTTCTTTCAATTTCCATGTGGTGGGGTTCACTGTCCACCAAAACGCCGTCCATGTCAAAAATTATCGCTTCAATTTTTTCTATCCTATTTCTATTTTTCATCTAAAGTCCTTCCGGTATTCCGAAGGTGTTTTTTTCATAATTACTTTAAAGTAGTGGTTAAAATTTGCAAGGTTATTATACCCGCATTCGTAACAGATATGGGTTACAGGTTTGTCGGTTTCGGCAAGCAGTTTGGCAGCAATTCCAATTCGCACACTTTTAACATATTCAATAAAGGTTTGACTTGTTTTCTTTTTGAAGTAACGGCAAAACGAACTGGGCTCCATATAAACCAGTTTTGCAGCATCCGTTAAGTTTATTCCTTCCTGCACATTTTGGAAAACATATTCATAAATCTTGTCGATCTGCTCCCGGTCTTTAGCATATGAGTTGGGCATAGCCGAAGGCAGGGCAAGATATTCGCGGTCTTCAATTTTCAGCAGCATATTGAAAACTTTTAGCAACTGAATGTACTTTTCCAGTCCTTTCAAATCGACCATGAGACTTAGAGTAGTAGCAACTTTTTGCGTTTTGGGTCCTTTGAAAAGTATACCGCTTTTTGATTCTTTCAGCAAGTCAACCACACTCTCCAATTCGGGGATATTGAAAAAGTCGGAGCTGATAATATTTTCATAGAAATGGGTAACCACGCATTCAGGTTCGCTGCCATCATCCTGCTCACCATAACTGGAGATGTGGTTTCCAACAATTCTGCGGCCCGTTCCCGCAGTAATCAGATTCAACTCGAAGTTACTGTGCGAGTGTATTTTATCCGAATGCGGGTCCATTTTAAGCCTTCGGGTAATGAATGAATGCTTGTGGGGAACAAAGATTTTTTCGTGAATAAATTCCATCGTAAATATATTTAACCGTTGGGGCTAAATATAACAGCATTTTTTCGAATTTAAGTCAAAATTCAATGTAAAAAAACCAATATTCATTAAGCAATCCGTTTCAAATCAGCTTTTCTTTGTATTAGCTAGTTTAGAGATTGGTGTGAGCCAACCATTAAAACAAATAATTTTAACATAAAAACATATGAATGCACAATTTCGGGGAATTATCCCTCCGCTTGCAACTCCCTTAAAAAGCGAAAGCGAACTTGATGAACCAGGACTCGAAAGGCTGATTGAACATTTAATTAGTGGCGGCGTTCACGGCCTGTTTCTTTTGGGTACTACCGGTGAGGCAATGAGTTTAAGCTACGGCTTACGCAAGGAGTTTATTGAAAAGGCCTGCGCCATAATCAACAAGAGAGTTCCCACATTTGTAGGGATAACAGACACATGTGCGAGCGGATCGCTCGAATTGGCCGAAATTTCGAAAAATGCAGGCGCAGATGCTTTGGTCGTCTCCACCCCCTACTATTTGCCAATGACACAACAGGAATTTGTTGCTTATGTTGAATATCTGAGTCCGAAATTACCGTTGCCCTTTTTATTGTATAATATGCCGGGCTGCACAAAATTTCATATGTCGGTAGAGACCGTTAAAAAAGCAAAAGAATTGGGGGCAGTTGGGATCAAGGACAGTTCGGGCGATTTGGGCTATTTATATGAACTTCTGGAAGAATTTAAAGGCTCTACCGATTTTTCGATTCTCAGCGGTTCGGAATTGTTTATCCCCGAAACCATGATTTTTGGCGGAAACGGCGGAGTGGCCGGAGGTGCAAACCTTTTCCCCCGGCTCTTTGTGAATTTATACGAAGCAGCGGTAGCAAAAGACCTCAATAAAATATACCGGCTACGCGAAATTGTTATTCAAATTGAGAAAAAAATATATAATATTAGCCCCGACGGCTCGAAGTATGTAAAAACAATTAAAAGTGCCCTTTCTGCTATGGGAATTTGCAACGATTATGTGGCGCAACCTTTTCAACCTTTTGGAAAAGAACAAAGCGAACAAATAAAAAAGAACATTCTGGAGTTGGGCGCAACCTATCCTGAAATACAGGAAGAATTAAACAATTTAAGAATACCCGGTTAACATGAAGATTCCACTCATCGACCTAATTGTATTTTTCGTTATAACGCTTGGCAACGTGTTGTTCGGAGCGAGTTTCTATTTTAGAAACAAAACCTCATCCCAGTTTACAACGGGAGGTGGGAATATGCCTGCGTGGGTGGTTGGAATGTCGATTTTCGCCACTTTTGTGAGCAGCATCAGCTTTTTGGCACTACCGGGTAAAGCATTTATGAGCAACTGGAACGCATTGGTTTTCAGCTTTGCCATTCCTATTGCAGCAATTATGGCGGTAAAATTCTTTGTACCATTATATCGTGGATTAGGCAGCATTTCAGCCTACAACTACCTCGAAGTCCGGTTTGGTGCCTGGGCGCGCATGTATGCCTCGATTTGCTACATTCTTACTCAACTTATGCGCACCGGCGCTATCCTTTTATTGCTCGCGCTACCGTTAAATGCCTTGTTCGGCTGGAACATCAAAACCGTAATTATAGTCACCGGCATTGCGGTAACCGCCTATTCGATGCTGGGTGGAATACAGGCTGTGATTTGGACAGATGCGATTCAGGGCATTGTGCTGGTTGTGGGTGCCATTGTGTGTGCAGTCGTACTCACGTTTTCAATGCCTGAGGGGCCTTCGCAGATTTTCGAAATTGCGGCTGCCAACGATAAATTCAGCCTGGGAAGCTTTGGTGCCAGCATTTCGGAATCTACCTTTTGGGTGGTACTGATTTATGGCTTATTTATCAACCTGCAGAATTATGGTATCGACCAAAATTTTGTACAACGCTACATGACAACGAGTTCGGATAAAAAAGCCAAATCGTCGGCCATGTTTGGAGCTTTGCTGTATGTTCCGGTTTCATTAATATTCTTTTACATCGGTACAGCATTATTTTCCTATTATACCGCGCAACCCGATTTATTACCTGCAGAACTGAGATTGGAAGGAGCTGGCGACAAAGTTTTTCCGCATTTCATTGTACACGGATTGCCGCGTGGAATTACCGGATTGCTGATTGCAGCCATTTTTGCTGCGGGAATGAGCACCGTGTCCACCAGTGTTAACAGTACGGCAACCATCGTTTTATCCGATTATTATAAACGTTATTTCAATAAAAACGCAAGTGGGAAATCGGAGATGAAGGTACTCTACCTTGCCTCAGTAATATTTGGAACGCTTGGGGTGATTGTCTCCCTTTCTTTGGTAGGTGTTGAAAGCGTTTTGGATGCCTGGTGGGCCTTGGCGTCCATATTCAGTGGGGGAATGCTCGGACTTTTCCTGTTGGCTTTCCTGTCAAAAAAGGTAAAAAATATCGATGCTGCGGTGGGTGTAGTCGTTGGTGCGCTTGTTATCATTTGGATGAGCCTGTCGCCGCTTTATTTTAACGAAGGAAAACTTCTTGCCTTTAGAAGTCCCTTCCACAGCAACCTCACTATTGTTATCGGAACGCTGGTAATTTTTCTGGTTGGGTTTATAATGACGAAACTGTTTCAGAAGAAAAGAGTAAATTAAATTAGGCACTTTGTAGATATGAATAAACATTCCTCCATGGGGTTAAAACCCCTTGTTCATATACATTTTACAAATCCGTTCACTGAAGTGAACGGCAATAAAATCGAAACATTGCCGTCAGCTTTAGCTGATGGGATAGTTAAACTACAGTTTGAATGGGCTTTAGCCACATTCTTAATATTATCTGTTAACTACCAACTTCAAAATGAATTAATAGCTATGAAAAACCATTTTAAATTTTCTCTTCATCTTTTTTTGAGTCTGATTTTTATAATGAGCATCAGCGGTAACACAGTTTTTGGCAGTTCAAAAAGCGACGGACAAGTGCCTGCCGAAAAGATGACCAATGCGGAAAAACTGGGCTTCCCAAAGGGAAAAACCATTCTTTTACTGCATAGCGATGACGCTGGAATGTGTGAAGAAGCCAACCTATCCGTTCAGGCCTATTCGTTGAAAAACCACGTTCAATCGGCAGCAGTGATGATGCCCTGCCCGAATGCAGAAGAAATGGTAGAATGGGCAAAAAAACATCCTAAAGCAGATATAGGCGTGCACCTTACCCTGACCAGCGAATGGAAAAATTACCGCTGGGGATCTCTTTCCGATGCCAAAAAAGTTCCGGGTTTAATTGACAGGGAAGGAAAGCTATGGCGCAGTGTTCCGGAAGTGGTAACAAACGCGACTGCAAAAGAAGTGGAAATTGAAATCCGTGCTCAAATTGATAAAATGATCAACATGGGCTATAAACCGTCACACATTGACACGCACATGGGAACGATGTATGCCTCGCCGGATTTCGTGAAAGTTTTCCTGAAAGCTGCTGAAGATTATAACATTCCGGCCAACGCCATTGATGTATCGGATCCGGATGTTTTGGCATTTTACAAACAAGCCGGCTATCCCATTACCGATGAAGTTGTGGGGATGATAGAAAATTATACCCTGCCAAAGCTTGATAACTTTGGGAGTGTACCCGACGGTAAAAGCTACCAGGACAAAAAGAATAACTTTTTTAATTTGGTGAAATCCTTAAAACCCGGATTAACCGAAATTATTTTTCATCCTTCAATTGAAACGGAAAACATGAAAAGTATAACCGGTTCCTGGCAACAACGGGCTTGGGAAGCCGAAATGTTTTCTGATCCGGAAGTCTTGGAATTTTTCAAAACCAATGATATTCAGTTGACCAACTGGACGGAAATAATGAAAATGTTTGAAGCCAGACGACATAAGTAAAGTAAAACTAAAAGAGGAACCATTCTCTTTCGACCAGAACTGTTTCTTGAGTTAACTGGTCAGAGAACCGTTGTGAAAGAAATAGAACGGTTCTTTCGCTATCAGATAAATAATTGGATTTCAATTATGAAATGTCACCCTGATGCAACCTGCTATCAAATTTGAAGGGATAAGTAGATAGAACAGAAATCTTTGCAGCGTCCGGATGATTGGGGTTTATAAGGTAATTGAATTCTTGCTGCACAATACTACTCGGTACTTTCAGAACTGCTGCGCTTTTTTCTTTTTCAAAATCATCACCTATGTACTGCGTCTCCACAATGGGTGGTTTTGAGTCCCAGCCATTTGGTAAATCCTCAGTTTTTAATTCTAAAATTGTAATATCATCGGGAATATCAATTTCTACATAATGCCTGTCCGTGGGAAGATCTTCGTGTCCGTGGGAAGATCTTCGTTTAAATCCAGATGCACTGATACTTTCAAAGTGGCTAAGGCTCTTGATTCGGCCGTGTAAACCAAATAAGTATTTAAACTATTCCAACGATAACCTTCCGTTAATGCTGCACCAATTCCTTCCAAGGTAGTTTCTAAATATTTTTCTCTTTCAACCCTAAATACTCTCATTATGCCATGTTTCCGTATTCCAGTCTGTTCAATGCGTTGCGCACTTCCTGAATTCCGGTTATAGAATCAAACAGGCTTTCAGGAGCAACACTGCCTAATGATAAGTTTGGCTTCTTCAACCAACGCTGAAACTTATCTATCTCATTATTGAATACTTCAAGTCCAAAATCAAGAACTTCTGACCATACTAAAACAACTTCACTATCCCTCCCACTCAGGAGATTTTTTTCTCTTTTTTTCTTGTTATAGGTCGTCTGCGGAAGGCCCAAATACTGTAATACTTGCTTGATAGGCAGGCTTGCTTTGTTTCCAATAACTTCGATTGATTCGTATGGCAAACCTCTGCGAATAAGTGCGACTCTCTCTAACTTGTTTCCCCATGTAATTTTATTACCGGGCGTGACAATTGCCCACTTAGTACCAGCCGCTCTTACTTTTCCCGCACGTTTAATACTTTTACCGGGATCAAATGCTTTGATATTGGAGGTTTCTTTTTCGTTGCGTATTGCCATAACTATATTTTTGCTACAAGCATATAGCAAAACTGCTGCTATTCCAATTTTTCATTGAAAATATGCTAATGGATCGAATATGGTGTGTTTGGTAAATTGAAACGGTTCACTCTCAATAAACTAATACAAGTTCTATTGCTACCGGGAATGAAAAGCGAAAACCGCATTGAACCAGCCTGTATTTCAGTTTATACATAAAAAGCAGGCAGGGGTCATAGGCTTGTGAATTTTACAGCTGATAATTTTAAAACTCTTTTTTCTAGCTTTTTAAACAATTTACAAAAAAGTACCGTGCAGAAGGGCAACCATTCGCAATCTCAAAGATTTATTCCGCCAAAAGAGTTGATATTTTGCTTGGAATATGTATTTTCCCTCCGCACGATATTTTTACCGAAACAGGTTGCGATGAAATTTTATTAAAACTTATACTATGTTTAAGAAACTCGTTGGAATTGAGCCATTGGAATTGATCCCTTCGGCGAATAAAAAATTAGAATCTTATACCGAAACACTCATTTTGCACGAGGATCAACCCTCCAGTGTAGCAGAAATTGTAGAACGTATTGGCGATGCCGATGGCGTTTTACTAAGTCACCGAACAACTTTGGGTCGCGAAGCCCTGGAGCAGTGTCCAAATATAAAATACATTGGTATGTGCTGTTCCTTATATTCACCCGAGAGTGCTAACGTGGATATTCTTTATGCCAATTCGCGTGGTATTACAGTAACGGGCGTTCGTGATTATGGAGATGAAGGCGTTGTAGAATATGTAATAAGCGAGCTGGTACGCTGCTTACACGGTTTCGGAACCAGGTCTGACGGCAGTCCAAGACTTCCATGGAGCGGCATCCCCCGTGAAATTACAGACCTCAAAGCTGGTATTGTTGGTCTTGGTAAATCGGGAGGTATGATTGCCGATGCACTACATTTTTTCGGCGCTGAGATTAGCTATTTTGCCCGCAGCGAAAAGGAAGAGGCAAAAGCTAAAGGCTATCGTTTTTTACCTTTAAAGGAATTACTGTCAGAAAATGAAGTGATTATAACCTGCTTGAACAAAAATACCATTCTTCTGCACGAAGCCGAATTCGAATCTTTGGGCAATCGTAAAATTTTATTCAACACGGGCTTATCTCCAGCCTGGGATACCGCACCTTTTGAAAAATGGATCAGGGACGATAATGTCGTGTATTGCGATACGCTTGGGGCTTTGGGCGATGAGCGCTTTTTAAAATATCCCAACGTCAACTGCCTGCAGGTTTCTTCAGGAAGAACCCAGCAAGCCTTCATCCGTTTAAGTGAAAAAGTATTGGCGAATTTAAATGCTTATGCTAAAACACAATAGGCGAGACGATATTTCGCAAGG
>CAJDXF010000010.1_pt1 | contig 14913 bp, 13 predicted proteins | sample 7391791 | NCBI WGS metagenome assembly CAJDXF01 (sample SAMEA7055712, study PRJEB34461) | soil metagenome | biome: terrestrial ecosystem; feature: Peninsula; material: soil | place: Antarctica | collected 2016 | reverse complement strand
GCAGGAACGATTTGCTGGAATCGAAACTTAAAAATGCGGAAAAGAAGCTGGGCGATGCCGAATATTCTCTTTCCGTTCAAAAACAAAAAGCAGCAGCGCTTGATAAAGAAATTGCTGATTTGCAACATCAGATGGGAATACTGAACTCTGGCAGTTCTGCTGAAATTGAGAAACTGTTGAGTGATTTGCAAACCGCACAAAACAATCTAAATGTCAGGGAAGATAAACTTCGTGAAGCGGAGAAAGAACTCAAAAATAATAATGCAAGGTTGATTGAATTGCAAAATGTCCTTGCTCAAAAAGACCAGGCAGTAAAAGATCTGAAGAACAAAGTGATGAATGCACTCACCGGTTTCAATAATAACGGGCTAACGGTGCATGAAAAGAACGGAAAAGTGTATGTCTCCCTCGATGAAAAGCTGCTTTTTAAAACGGGAAAATGGAATGTGGATACCAACGGACAGAAGGCTTTGAAGGAATTGGGCTTTGTATTGGCACAAAATCCTGATATCAGCGTGATGGTGGAAGGACATACCGACGATATGCCGATGCGCGGTTTGGGCGATGTGAAAGATAACTGGGATTTGAGCGTGATGCGTGCTACTGCTGTAACAAAAATATTAACGGAGAATCCGCAAATTGATCCGGTTCGCATTATTGCTGCAGGGCGTAGCGAATACCTCCCGCTTTCGCCGGATAAAACTTCCGAAAGCCGACAAATGAACCGTCGGACAGAAATTATTCTAACGCCAAAAATCGATGAACTGCTGAGACTGATCGAGGTAAACTAACAGCGTTTAACTGCAAAACGAATGGATTAATGCCAATCCGTCAAGCGTAAGCATCGGTTCCACAATTTTAATGTGTTTCGTGAGTGGTGCGATAATGGAACTCAAACCTCCTGTAGCTACAACGGTAAGCTTTTCGTTCAGTTCATTTTGGGTGCGCTCAATAATCGAATCGACAAGCCCGGTAAAACCATAAACCACGCCGGCCTGAATGGCATGCACGGTATTGCTGCCCAAAACCGAAGGTGGAGGGATTAAATGGATTTGTGGTAATTGAGCTGTTTTTCTGGCCAATGCACTAACGGCAGTTTGTAAGCCGGGAGCTATAGCAACGCCCAAAATCTCGGCATCCTTACCAATGGTTGTAAAGGTTAGTGCCGTGCCGAAATCAATAACGGTGGTTAAAGTTCCAAATTTATGATAAGCTGCTACGGTATTCGACACCAAATCGGCTCCAATTTGATAAGGATTTAACACCTTAACAGGAAGTTTAGGGTAGATGTCCGGACCAACCAGAATAATTTTGGCTTTGGGAAACAATACTGAAAGCATTTCGGAAAACGGGTGTACCAACGAAGGGACCACGCTGCTCACCACAACCTTTAAAATTTCGTCGTTATGAATGCTACCGCCATTTAAAAGCGAACGAAAAATTACCTCATATTCGTCTGCCATTTTTAAAGGATCGGTTTGAATACGCCAGGAATTCAGCCATTCCAGTTCGTTTTTCACACCAAAAACGGTGTTGGTATTACCTATGTCAATTGCCAGTAACATGTTCTATTATTTTTTGACGAAACTATGCCTTTTAATTTACGGAAACAAACTTAACTCAATTTTCAGAAAATCATTAAAACAAGCTCTAATTGCTATTTGATTTATGATAAATAATGCGTTATCTTTATGCTTCTCTGTTGTCACGTTAAAATCGCAAGGTATGAAAAACGTAAAAAATCCGTTAATATTTATTGTGGAAGATAGTGTGGTTTATCGGGAATTGATTGTTGGTCACTTGCAATCGAAAAAATTTACCAACGTCAAAACCTTTGATAACGGTGAAGACTGCCTGAAAGCGATTCATTTAAAACCCGATCTTATTGTGTTGGATTATTCTTTTGGAGGCATTAACGGACTCGAACTGATGAATAAAGTAAAAGCGGAAAACCCACTGATTGATTTTGTTTTTATTAGTGCACAGAACGATGTGGAGGTAGCTGTTAATATTATGAAATTGGGTGCGGCGGATTATGTGGTCAAAAACAATCAGGCTCCATACCGTTTGGTGCGTGCTCTGGAAGAACTTCAAAAAGCAACCAAAAAAGAAAAAATGAAGCATGGCTTCAGAATTGGGGTGGTTGGTTTTTTTATCCTGCTTTTCTTGGTCATCATTTCTATAATATTTATTACAACTTTCTTTGATTTATAAGTTTTAGCGAGTGTTTATTCAAATCAAAATTCAATTTTGCTCTTTTTTATTACCTTTCCCCCTCCTAAAAAATAAACAATGAGAGTTTTTTCAATTCTTAAAAATTACAACAGTAGTTTTTGGACGGCTAACACCATTGAACTTTTTGAACGCTGGGCGTGGTACGGCTTTTATCTGGCGTTTCCAATTTTTTTAGTCAGCTCGACCGAAACCGGTGCTTTGGGGTTTTCCAATGGTCAAAAAGGCGCAATAATGGGTACGGGCTCGGCATTGCTTTATTTTTTGCCGGTAATTACCGGAGCAATTGCGGATAAGCTGGGGTATAAACGGATTCTTTTGCTTGCTTTTGCCATTTACGCATCAGGTTTTTATATGATAAACGTTTTCCAAACTTACGAATGGATGTATTTTGCATTTATTTGGACCTGTGTTGGCGGTGCGTTTTTTAAACCCATCATTTCGGCAATGATTGCCAAGACGACCAGCGATGAAACAGCTTCCATAGGTTTTGGCATTTTTTATATGATGATCAATATTGGAGGTTTTATCGGGCCGTTTGTTGCCGGAGCCCTGCTGAAATTGAGCTGGGAATATGTATTCTACATGGCCATCGTCGTTATTGGTGTGAACGCCGTAATTACCTTATTCTTCTTCAAAGAACCAGGGAGGGTTAAAGACGATTCTAAGCTGCACCAGAACATTACCGAAGCATTTAAAAATATCTACATCACACTCACCAACTGGAAATTTGTACTGTTTTTAGTTATTATGATTCTGTTTTGGACAGCATTTAACCAACTGTATTATTCATTTGGAATTTTTGTTGATCAATGGGTTGATACCAGTTCTGTATATAATTCGCTGCACAATGTTTGGCCGTGGCTAGCCGAAACCATTGGCGACAATGGAACAATAAACGCGGTTTCTATGACAAGTATGGATTCGTTCTTCATCATTGTTTTTCAGTTAATGGTTTCGGCTTTCGTGATGCGTTTTCGTCCATTGGCAGCTATGATGGGTGGAATCCTGGTACTTGCAGGTGGCTTGGGCATCATGTTTTCGACACAAAGTGGCTGGCTGATTTTACTTGGCGTACTCATATTTGCTTTGGGCGAAATGGGAAGCTCTCCTAAATTTACGGAGTACGTGGGTAAAATTGCTCCTCCGGATAAAAAGGCTTTATATATGGGAACTTCCTTTTTACCCATTGCGGCCGCGCACAAAATTGCAGGTTGGCTCTCAGGCGATTTTTATGAAAGCATTGCCGATAAATATTTTTTATTGCAAAAAGAGGTTGTACATCGGGGTTTACAGTTCCCAACGGAGTTCTCCGAAGCGTTTACAAAAAACGATTTTTTTAGTCAGGCTGCAGCACAAATGAATCTTTCGCAGCATGAATTAACTGATTATTTGTGGAGTACTTATCACCCCTCCAATATTTGGATGATTTTTTCAGGATTAGCTGTTTCAGCAGTGATTTTTCTTTGGTTGTACGATAGGTTTGTGATTGGGAAATCATAACTGTTTTGGATTCCAATCCAAAACAGTTACGTTTCTATCAAAAATCGCCAGTGATGAGTTGTCCAGGGTTCACCGGCATAATCGATTCCTATACGAGGCGAAGTGATGATTTTTGTCGTTCTTTCTGCATCTTCCACCCAAATGCGTTCTGAAGTAGCGAGGTCTTCGCCATAAAATGATTTGTCTAATTTCAATGCTTTTCCAACCCTTCCGGGGCCGGAAATGCCTTCGATGCCGCGGATTAAGACGGCGTAAGGATCATTTTCTTTTCCTGCAACGAAATTCAGCATCCAATGCATTCCATAAATCAAATAAACATATACTAACCCGCCGCTGTGGTATATAATTTCGGTGCGTGGTGTGCGTCCTTTGCTGGCATGGCAAGCCAGATCCTCTGCTCCACGATAAGCTTCTGTTTCGGTGATTTTAAAATGCTGAATAGTGCCGTCATCGAATTGCCGAACCAATATCTTTCCCAACAATTCGGGAGAAACCTCTAAAACGTCGCGTTTGTAAAACGAACTTGGCAAGCGTACTCCCATTTCTATTTCTTCATTGAAGGTTCTCTTTTTACTCGCTTTCTGTATTCTGTTAAACCAAAGCCGATAACTGCTAAAATAAGTAGTATTGAGCTTGCCAGCGAAATTTTATTACCCGTGTAATACGATTGAGGATGAAATTTAAATTCAACAGTATGTTCGCCGCCGGGCAAAACCATTCCTCGCAAAACATAATCTGCCCTAAAGTGAGGTGCTTCTTTGCCGTCGATATAGGCATTCCAGCCCTTGTCGTAATAAATTTCGGAGAAAACAGCCAGTTGTTCCGTGGATGCTTTGGTTGAATATTTCAAATAATTGGGTTGATATTCGGTGAGTGTAATACTTCCGTTTTTATCTTTTACGAATTTTTTTCCTTCAATTTGATCAGAAAATCTGCGATCAACCACTGCAACATCAAGCGGATTAATTTCTTTTAGTACTGTATTTTCCTCATCGGCATTTTCTGCAACTTTGAATCCATTCACAAACCAGGCGTTTCCAAAGGCGCGTGGATTGATTATAGGAGGCGAATTCAAATCATATATCACATATTTTGTGTTGAGCATGTTGATTACCGAAAGATCCTGAAACACGGAATCGGGTTGTGAGCCGGCCTGTAATCCGCCTACCATTTGTTGCATTTCGGGCAAAATTTGGTTATCGATCAGTTCCTGGTAGCGGCGCAATTTGGCAGCATGATAGCCGCCTACGTTTTTGTGATAGTAGGATGATCGCGCATCCTGAAAAGGATCTTGCAATGGTAAAACGCGATAACTTAATGTTTTGTCCTGAAGGATGGCCTGATCTACCGGCATTTCGGGAAAAGGGTTTTGAGCTTCCCGTTTCGAAACGAAATTTGAATCGTTTAAATAGCGTTTGTCCACCGCCCATAAATCGACCAAGATGAGGATACCCAAAACGGCAATAAAAGTATTGGTCTTTATCTTTTTGAGTTGCCAGAAATATAAAGCGCCGGCAGCAAGAGCAATAAAAATAAACGATCGGAAAGCATCATTTCGTAAGGCATTCTGACGGTCAGAAACGGCGGCATCAACAAGCCAGTCGGGCAATTGTAATCTAATATCGTAGGCGCTGCTGAAATCTCCTGTCAAACCGGGCAGCAGTGCAAAAATCAAAGACAAACCACCGGAAATAATGGCGGCCCATTTCAATCCGTTAAGTACTTCTTTTTTTTCTAATTTGCCTGTCAGGATATTGTTTAAGGCTATAAAACCTAGCAGTGGCATCGCAATTTGGGCTATCACGAGTATCATACTCGGCGCCCTGAATTTGTTGTAAAGCGGCAAATAATCCAGCAAAAAGCTGGTCAGTCCCATTACGTTTCCGCCCCATGAAAGAACAATGGAAACCACCGTGGCAATCAGCAACCACCATTTGTAGCGACCTTTAACCACAAAAAGGCCAAGGAAAAACAGAAAAACCACAATGGCGCCTACGTAAACCGGACCCGATGTTCCAGGCTGTTTCCCATGATACATTACCACCGATTGCACTACTTGTTTTGGGTTTTGTATGCTTCTGTCGCGCAATGCTTCGTAGCTTTTTGAGTTTACGCCTGCGTTGATTTGCGTGGCACCACCCTTAAAATTTGGAATCAAAAGTGTCATGGTTTCGCTGATGCCGTAACTCCATTGCACCACATAATCTTTATCGAGTCCCGAAGTTTTATTTTCGTTATTCGATGAAAGTTCAGATGGACCGCGAATGGTTTCTTTTGAATATTCCCATGTAGTGTAAAGCCGCGAAAAGTTCATCCCAACTGCCACAACAACCCCTGCCAAAAGATATAATACCGATTTCCCAAAAGGAATAAATGCCTTTTCTTTAATAGCAAAAGCCAATTCAACCAAACCATAAATGGCAATCAGGATTAATCCATAGTAGGTAATTTGCAGATGGTTGGCAAGTATCACAAGCGATAAACCAACCGCAAAGAGTATTGCTCCAGCAATTTGTTTTCCCCTGAAAACCATTAAAACCCCAGCAATAAGTATTGGAAGGTAACCAAGTGCAATTGCCTTTGTAGTGTGACCTGCTGAAATAATAATTAAAAAGTACGATGAAAATCCAAATGCAATTGCACCAACTGTGCTCAATAAAGGAGCAATTTTCATCGACCTTAACAGGATATAAAAACCGAATTGATACAAAAACAGGCAGAAAATAGTGGTTGTTAACAGCTTGTAAATAATTGTTTGCAAATAGGAAAATATATTGAACGGATATTCTGTTGAAATCATGTATCCTGGCATACCTCCAAACATTGAATTTGTCCAGATAGCTTCAGAATTCGTACTTTCTCTAAAGTCAGTAATTTCTTTTGACATTGCTTTCCAAGCCTCTGTATCATGTTGCGATATTTGTTTACCTTCCAAAACACCAGGAAAATAAGCAATTGAAAGGATTACAATAACAATTATTGGAAATAAGATTTTAATAATTTTACCAGATAGATTCATTTTTTAAAATTTTAATAATGAACATATTGTTTGACATTTTTTGGCTTTATGAATAAATCGCAATCATTAAAGATTAATGAAAAACACATTTTTGTAAATTTTATTTGTTCCAAAGATATTTAATTGCAGATAATAAACTTATTACTTGTGATTTTTCTATAAAAGTACCCTCATAAAACATTTTTGTAATATTTTTTAAAAGCTCAGGATATTTTTCAACTCTTTGTTTTTCCGTTTCAAAATAAGCTGTTATTTCTTTTTGTAGATCCAAATTTGAATTATACCAATACTGATATGGATTCATGTTGTTTTTATTCACAATATCCGGAAACTTTCCACTTAACAGTTTAATTATCCTAGGCAACAAAGCAGAACGAATATTCCAAAAATTCGATATAGGTAAATGATATTGTTTATATCTCAATGCCAAACTGTTTGGTTTTGCACGTATTTTTTCCCAAATATAATTGCCGGCTTTAGGGTGTTTCTTTTTTATCCACTTTAAATAAATGCGGTGATTAAAGCGTAGTTCGGGGGGAATACTCATGCAGTATTCAAATAAATCCTTATCCATAAAAGGCGATGATACTTCGGTGTATTCCTGAAAAACCAGGTTCCCCTGTAAAATACCATTGAATCCTCGCTGGTGCATGATAAAATGTTCGTTATTTAAAAATAGTCTGGTAGTAAGAGGGGCAAAATCCTTGAGAAAATTTGAAAAACTGCCGCTCAAAACCTGAACCGGTTGATGCTGTGGAGTTTTGTTGTAAGTTCCAATAACTACATCTCCCAACTGACCCGTATGACATAGACCAAATTTGCTAAAATTGAGGTTGCTAATACTGTTATATACATGGATGTTACCAGAAATAGAACAATTTCCAAAATTTATTTTTGATATTTTTTCAAAATTCTCTAAAATTTGATTTTCAGTTATGGATATGAAAATAAACTGATTATCAAGCGCTGAGGCAATATTTTGAGCAATTGTGTTGTCCAAATATCCCGATGTGGAAAATGTAAAATTTGTTTGGTTTTTAAATCTCAAATCATGGGCAAGCCAAACATTCATTCTGGAATCCAATCCGGCACTTAAAGTGGATAGGTGTTTAAAATTGTATTCCAAATCTTTTTCAAATTCTAGTCTAACTGCATTCCTGAATAATAAATCAATATTTTCAATAATTTGCTCCTGATTGTCTTTGGTATATCTCGTATTGTCGAAATCCCAGTACTTTTGAATTGCCAGGTTGTTTTGATCCATAATTAAAAAATGACCGGCTTCAAGTTTCTTTACTTCATCAACCAGTGTTAAATCATCAAGCATAAAGCCGTAAGTCAAAAGAGAATAGGCTCCTTTCTCTGAAAGCGAAAAGTGAGATAAATGATTGGTTATTTCTTTTATATCCGAACCAAAAATGAAAAAGTCATCTGACTGGTGAAAGAAAAGCTGTTTATCTCCAAAATGGTTAGTATAAACAATGGCTTTCTTTTTATTTTTATCATAGAAGAAGCCACAGAAACTTCCTTTAAAATCTTCAAAAAACAAATTTCCCGTACGATTATATTTTTCGATAATATAACTTTTCAAATCTGGCTTTTGGAGTGATTCTTTCAACTGATTTAAATTCAGGATTACACCCTCGGTAACAATGATAAATTCGTTGTCTTCGTAAAATATTGAATCTGATTCAAATTTTCTTTCTCCTTTGTATGACACAAAAACATTTTTGCAGACAATTTTCTGATCTGAATTATTTGTGCCTTCAAATATCGATTGTTTTGATTTAGTTAGGATTCCCAATATTTTCCCCATGTAATTTAAACTTAGATCAGCAAATTTTAATTTATTGCACTTGATTTAAACGCAAACTTACTCAAAACGATATTTACTTTCTATTTTTACAAAGAAAAAGGAAACCAGAGTTTATGGGATTAATTATTAAACAAACAATTAAAGGTAGTATTTGGACCTATTTGGGTGTTGTTATTGGGTTTATTACAGTTTCCTTTTTATTTCCAAAGTATCTGAGTCAAAGTTTGATTGGATTATTAGGCCTGCTGGTTTCCTACTCAACTCTTTTTGCACAGTTTTCGTCGTTAGGAATTAATGGTATAACGGCAAGGCTTTTTGCCTATTTTAGAAATAAACAAAATGCACATAATGGATTTTTATTTCTTTCATTAGTAATAATGATGTGCGGTTTTTTGTTGTTTTTAGTTTTGTACTTCATTTTTTCACCCATGCTTATCGAGTCAAATTTGGAAAAATCGAAGTTGTTCTCAGATTATATTTATCTTCTCGTACCACTAACCTTTTTTACCCTGTTTTTTACGTTTTTTGATACTTATAACAAAGTGCTTTATGACGCGGTTTATGGAACTATTTTACAGGAATTCGTTCAGCGGATTTTCATTTTGGTGGCTACTATTTTGTACATTTTTAATATAATAAATCTGAATCAATTTGTTTTAGCCTATTCTTTTGCAATTTCGGTTAAAGCTTTAATAATCTTCATTTTCCTAATTCAAAAGGGAGAGATAAATTTTAAACCAGTTTTAGGTTTTATTGATAAAAACCTGAAAAAAGAGATACTAAATGTAGGCGTTTATAGTATTATTGGAGGCTTGGGTTCAACCGTTGTCTTTAGCCTCGATAAAATTTTGGTAAATCAAATGATTGGCATCGACAGCACAGGTATTTACTCCATTGCTTTCTTTTTTGGGGCAGTGGTTGCTATTCCGTCCCGGTCGTTGTTGAAAATCGCAAGTACAGTAATTGCAGAAGCATGGAAGGACAACAAAGTGGAAGAAATTAAATCGATTTATCATAAAAGCTGTTTAAATCAGTTTATCATTGGCGGATTATTATTTATCGGAATCTGGGCGAACATTGATAATATTTTTAATTTGATAGGCAATGATTATATAACCGGTAAATGGGTGATTTTTTTTACCGGCCTTGGTTTCTTGTTTGACATGATTACCGGTGTAAACGGTTATATTATTACCTTATCAAAATTTTATAAAATATCAGTGCTTTTTGTGGCAATCTTAATCGTTTTAGTTGTGGTTACCAATATTATCTTCATTCCATTATGGGGCATAACCGGTGCAGCCTTTGCCACCGCACTTTCTCTTTTCTTAAGTAATACGATGCGATATTTTTATCTGCTTTTTAAATTTCGAATGCAGCCTTTTAACTATAAATTTCTTTTAATTTTAGTCTCTTTAATAATAACATATTCAATCAGTTTGATTATTCCACAAATGAATTTAATAATGGATATATTAATAAGAAGCAGCGTAATGACTATTGTATTTGCAATACTGGTTTTAGTCCTAAATGTTTCTTCGGATGTAAATGATATGTTTCGATTTATACTGTTAAAATTCAAGAAATAAATAACTTATATGCAAACAAAAAATAAAGAATTACAAACTATCGAAGAATTTTACGATGAATTTTCCAAAAAACAAGTTGCTACGGGTGTTAATTTAAGACATTATTATTTGTTTCGAAAAATTGTAAGTTCTGGCTTAAAAAAAAATCATAGTGTTTTGGAAATTGGTTGTGGAATTGCTACACTTACTGGCTTACTTTCAAAATACATTAAAAAAGGTGATATTTTGGCTGTCGATATCAGTCCTGAGAATATTGAGGTGGCCAAAAAAAGATTACATAATCAGCAGAATGTAAAATTTCTGGTTTCCGACATGAAAGATTTCAATTATCCTGAAAAATTTGATTATGTAATACTTGCTGACGTTTTAGAACATATCCCTATTGATTTGCATGAAAGTATATTTAAGGTAATTTCTATGCATTTGACAGCCAATGGTGTAGTATTTATCAACATTCCGCATCCGAAAAACATAGAGTTTACCAGAGAAAAATTTCCTGAGAAATTGCAAATTATCGACCAGGCTCTATATGCTGAAACGCTCACAAAAGCAGCATCCAATTCTGGATTAATATTAACTAGTTATACTGCATATTCATTATTCAGTCTGCAGCATGATTATATTAGGATGATGTTCAAGAAAAACATGAGAATAAACTATACGCCTATTACAAAAAGTAAAATTATCATTAAAAAATTTACAAATAGGATTTACTACTGGGTTTCAAGAATCTAAAATATTATCCAAAAGAATCAATTTCCTTTTTTCATGATCGAATTTCTTAATAATATGTTTTCTAATTGTTTCGCGTTTATAATTATTATGGTATTTGGTAATAAAGTCAGATATTAAATGAGGATTCCAGGTTTCAATTAGGAATCCGTTGTTACCCATTGCTGTTGGAATTCCACCAACATCCAATCCTAATGGGATGCATCCGTATAGCATGGCTTCGCACAATGCGTTTGGCAATCCTTCGCTGCGTGAAAATTGAGCGTAGAATGATGATTTTAAATAATAATTGACCAGTTCGTTTTGTGGTAATGGCGGCATTAATATCAGATTTTTAGGGATTGGTTCGAAAAACGATTTTGAAGATTCTTTTGCGCCAACAATCACAAACTGAAAATCGGGTAATTTTTCTGCCAGTTCCCTGAACCTATCCAATCCTTTGACCTGAATCCTTTGGTAATTATTAGTAATACTGACTGTTAATACCATTTTTTCTCTATTCTGTTCAAATTTGGAGTTATTTTTATCTAAGAATCTATACCCGGTGTACAATGTTTTTGTGTTGGCTTTTGGGCAAATTGTACTTATTTTCTTTTCTAATGCTTCAACAACCGCCAGATTAAGTGTGGCGTTTTTAAAAGTAAAGAGTGTCATTACTTTTCTTAGTGGTCTTGAAAGAGAACCGTATTGTAGTTCCGGTATGTTGGCCACATCATAACCGCCAACCACAACAAACGATTTTTTCTTTAGAATTTTGGCAAATAATACAGGTAAAAACGAGTGATAGTCGGCAAACCAAACAAATACCGTGTCGAATTTCCAGGTATTAAAAAGAAGGAAGATTAGTTGTTTCAGGAACTGTAATCCCGTTTTCAATAAGCCCTTCACCGGCTTGAATTGATACCGCGTCACAACATGCTTCGATGATAAAATTTCGTAATCAGTCTTTACGAAAGTCGAGTAACTGGTGTATATGAACAAGATTCTTTTCATGCAATTTTTCCCGGTCAAAATTAATATTATATAATTATCAACTCAAATGGACGGGCATATTAAACCAGAACACTAAATTTGTCGGTGTAAGCATAACATTTAAAAAAAACAGTTTGATGCAAACCATCCACATGTCTGACATTTACGGCCAATACCTCACTATGAAAGAGGAAATCGATGCGGCCATTCAGGAAGTGATAAAATCCACGCATTTCATAAAAAGCGGTAAAGTGCTCGATTTTGAAGCCAAACTTTCAAGGTATTTAAACACAAATGTCATCGCTTGCGGAAATGGTACCGATGCCCTTCAAATTGCATTTATGGCTTTGAATTTAAAGCCGGGAGATGAGGTAATCACAACGCCCTTCACTTTTGTTGCCACGGTTGAAGTACTCGCATTGCTGGGTTTGAAACCCGTTTTTGTTGATGTTTGCCCCAATAAATTCAACATCGATTCATCGAAAATAGAAGCTGTCATTACCGAAAAAACCAAAGCGATTCTTCCGGTTCACCTTTTTGGACAATGTGCCGACATGGAAACTATTCAATCTATCGCAAAAAAATACAATCTGAAAGTGGTGGAAGACGCCTGTCAGGCATTAGGGACAGACTTCCTTTTCAAAGACGGCACTTTAAAAAAGGCAGGAACCATTGGCAATGTGGGTTGTAATTCGTTTTTTCCGTCAAAAAATCTTGGTGCTTTTGGCGATGGGGGGGCAATATTTGCTGATGATGAAAATTTGGCCGGAATCATCCGATCCATTGCCAATCATGGCATGAAAGCGAAATACCAGTATGAACGCATTGGTGTAAATTCGCGTTTAGACAGCATTCAGGCTGCTATTTTGGAGGTGAAACTGAAATATTTCGACAAACATATTTCGGCACGGCAAAAAGCTGCTGCCTATTACGATGAACATTTAAAGGAAATTGAAGAAGTGCAAATCCCAACGAGGGCAGAGTACAGCACGCATACTTTTCATCAATACACGATTAAAACCGAAAAACGCGACGAGCTTCAAAAATATTTACATGAAAAAGGAATTCCTTCAATGGTTTATTATCCGGGTGTAATTCACTTGCAAAATGCATATCAGTTTTTAGGTTACAAAAAAGGAGATTTTCCACACAGTGAAAAACTTGCAAAAATGGTTCTTTCGCTCCCGATGCACACGGAATTAACGGAGGAGCAGTTGGGGTATATAGTAGGGATGATAAAAGAGTTCTTTAAATAAAACCTTAGCGTCTTTGCGAAAAAAATTATCACGCAAAGGCGCGAAGCCACAAAGAATAACTTAAGTACATGAATAAAATATTTATACACGAATCAGCTATAGTTGACGCTGGTGCAAAAATTAGCAGCGGAACTAAAATCTGGCATTTCACGCATGTGATGGCAACAGCCGAAATAGGAGAAAACTGTGTGCTGGGGCAAAATGTTTTTGTGGGTAATAAAGTGAAAATTGGCAACAACGTCAAAGTTCAAAATAACGTTTCGCTCTACGAAGGTGTTGTTTGCGACGACGATGTTTTCCTCGGCCCTTCAATGGTATTCACCAACGTAATTAACCCGCGTAGCAGCGTTAACCGGAAAGAAGAGTTTAAAATAACTCATGTTAAAAAAGGTGCAACCATTGGCGCAAATGCCACAATAGTTTGCGGTGTTGTTTTGGGCGAATATTGTTTTGTCGGTGCAGGCGCGGTAATCACAAAAGATGTTTTACCTTTTGCCTTAATGGTAGGCGTTCCGGCAAAACAAAAAGACTGGGTAAGCCGTGCGGGAATTATACTAAAAGAAGATCTAATTTGTCCCGAAACCGGCGAAAAGTATATCTTAGCCGATGGAAAATTAAAACTGACCAAAGAATAAATATAAGTATGTTCAACTGCCAAGCGTTAAGTTGTCTTTTTACTTTCTAATCTTGATTCTTGATAATCAACATCTCACATCCAATACAAAATGAAACGATTTGCACTAATAGGGGCCGCAGGCTACATCGCCGACCGCCACATGAAGGCCATAAAAGAAACCGGAAACCAATTGATTTGCGCTTCTGACAGATTCGATGTGATGGGGAAAATTGACAGTTATTTCCCCGAAGCGGAATTTTTTCTGGAACATGAAAACCTGGATAAATATATGGATGACCTGAAACGAGCAGGAACACCAATTGATATAGTAAGCATTTGCACGCCAAACTATATGCATCCTTCGCACATTCGTTTTGCTTTGCGCAACGGTGCCGACGCAATATGCGAAAAACCGCTGGTGATTTTTCCTGAGGACATGCACATTATTAAAGACATTGAAGCCGAAACCGGCAAACGGGTTTTTACCGTTTTGCAGTTGCGCTACCACAAAACTATTCTTGCTACATTACTACACGCGGGAAATGGTATTCGAAAAGCTGGAAGGGCGACGTGCAAAAGTCGGGTGGGGTAGCCACCAACATTGGCATTCATTTTTTTGATATGATTACCTGGATTTTTGGTGCGGTGAAAGAAAACATTGTTCATGTTTATAATGCGGACAAAGCTGCGGGTTTCCTGCAATTGGAAAGAGCCCGTGTGCGTTGGTTTTTGAGCCTCGATGCTGCTGATTTGCCCACAGAAGCCACCGACAAAGGAATGCGAACATACCGCTCGATTACGGTTGATGGCGACGAAGTGGAATTTAGCGGCGGGTTTACCGACCTGCACACTGAAACCTACCGTAAGATCCTCGATGGTAAAGGATTTGGTATAGACGATGCCCGCGAAAGCATTATTTTAACTGATTTCGTAAGGAATGCAAAACCGATTGGTTTGAAAGGCGACTACCATCCTTTTTTGTTGAACGCATTGAAGTAAAAGGTTTCTATAAAAATTCGAGTAGTTGTTTTGTGAGATTTTCGCGTGAATACCTCAGCGTTTCAGGGTTTCTTTCGTTGCGTGCCATTGAATTGTAATTATCCTTATAAAAACGTATCAAAGCTTCACGAATCTTTTCCGAATCGATATAGGAACAAATTGCGCCACTTTTTGAATCG
>CAJDXF010000021.1_pt1 | contig 15423 bp, 14 predicted proteins | sample 7391791 | NCBI WGS metagenome assembly CAJDXF01 (sample SAMEA7055712, study PRJEB34461) | soil metagenome | biome: terrestrial ecosystem; feature: Peninsula; material: soil | place: Antarctica | collected 2016 | reverse complement strand
TATGGTGGGGCGTATGATGTAATGTCGAGCAAGCACATTGGAGCCGATGTTAATTTTGCGTATCCAACGGCTGAAATTGCCGTTATGGGGCCCGAAGGTGCAATCAACATCATTCACCGGAATAAAATTACCGACGAAGACAAAGCCGCTGCTGTACAGGAATACCGCGAAAAATTCGCCAACCCTTACAAAGCTGCATCGCTGGGATACATCGACGAAATTATTCAGCCCAAAGACACGCGAAAAAAGATAATTGATGCTCTGGATATGACCCAAAACAAACGCAAATCGAACCCTCCGAAGAAACATGGTAACATTCCCTTGTAAGAATTTGAAATCTACCAATTTATTTCTACTTTTGCGCGTCCAAAAATTATTGGATAAATAGTATTAATAATTAAAAATTAGATGATTATGTTGAATCAGTACGAAACCGTCTTCATTTGTACTCCCGTTTTATCTGAGCCACAGGTAAAGGAGACGGTAAACAAATTCAAGGATCTCATCACCTCACACGGAGGCGAGATGCTCCATGAAGAGAATTGGGGAATGAAAAAACTGGCTTACCCCATTCAAAAGAAATCTTCGGGCTTTTACAATTTATTTGAATTTAAAGCCGACCCTGCATTTATTGCGAAATTTGAAACCGACTTACGTCGTGAAGAGAGAATTATCCGGTTTATGACCGTTAAACTCGACAAATATGCGGTTGTATACAGCGACAAGAGAAAGAGACTTCAGAAAGAAAGAACCGAAAAAAAGGAGGCTTAAATTATGGCACAAGGAAGCGAAATCAGATACCTGACTCCACCGTCAGTTGAGATTAAAAAGAAAAAATATTGCCGTTTCAAGAAAAACGGGATTAAATATGTGGATTACAAAGACCCGGAATTTTTGAAAAAATTCCTGAACGAACAAGGCAAAATTCTGCCTCGCCGGATTACCGGAACATCGTTGAAATATCAGCGCAAAGTAGGCCAGGCCGTAAAACGTGCACGCATTGTTGCCTTATTGCCATTTGTAACCGACATGATGAAATAAAAAGGAGGAAAAAAAATGGAAATTATATTGATACAAGACGTTGCCCGTCTGGGAGTTGTTGATGACGTCGTTACCGTGAAAGACGGTTATGCCCAGAATTTTTTGATCCCAAGGAAAAAAGCTGTTGCAGCTTCAGTTTCGGCAAAAAAAGTATTGGCTGAAAACACAAAACAACGTGCGCACAAAGAGGCCAAATTGAAAGACGAAGCCTTGCAAATTGCGGAGAAACTCCAAAACAAAAAAGTTAGCGTTGGTGCGAAAACCAGTACACTCGGTAAAATTTTCGGTTCAGTAAATACCATTCAGTTGGCCGAAGCCATCAACAAAAAAGGCTTCGAAATTGACCGCAAACAAATTACCTTGCCCGAAGACAGCATCAAAGAAGTGGGCACTTACACTGCAAAAATAAAATTGCACAAAGAAGTGATCATCGAATTAGAATTTGAAGTAGTTGCCGAATAAGCAATCAATTTGAAAAGCTATAAAAAAGGGTTCCGAAATTTCGGAACCCTTTTTTGTGCTTAAATTGTCTAGTCTTGAAATAGCGTTACACAAAAAATAGACAGAAAATAGGCTGTCCCGATTTACGGGACAGCCTATTTTTATAAGTTAAAAGAACTCATGAAATACTTCCGTGAGATCAATCAATGCCTCTTAGCAATACTAAAACGGAAGTCGGTAAAGTATTGATATTTGGTTATAATCGAAAGAGTTACGCATAGTATAATCTACTGACAAATTTTCGCTTATAAAAGGAAGATTGGCACCCAGTATAACATTATAGTTTCCGCGCATATTTTTATCTATTCGGCCAAGACCTAATCCAAGTCCAACATAAGGCAAAACTATTTCGTTTTTTAAGGGAATGGGATATACAATATTTCCTGAAACGCCAAAAGAGTTAATTTTACCCAGGCCATAATAAATTTCAGGCATAAATTCAAACGGTGAATTAACTATATCGAAATGTAATCTTGCTCCCAGGTTCATTGTAGTTGCTCCGCCAAAATTGAAGCCTAACATCGCCGAAGAATATTTATAATACATCATCCGGTCACTTCCTGTTTGAACTGCAACAATATTCTTATTACTAATTATTCGCCCTTGCTCATCAAATGCTGTAATATTGGTATCTGTACCTGAGCTTTCAGCAGGAGTCACAACAATTGTTTGTGACCTGTTTATCTCATTATCTATTTTATCGGAATTTCTTTCAATTTTACGATTCAAGTCTTTCAATTCATCCAATATTCTATTTGAAAAATCAGAAACTATTTCTTTATCGTCCTGCGCACTGGGTATAGGTACTATTTGCACCCCAGCTCCTTTTTGTGCGTTTATGTCAATTAATAATTTTTCAAGAAGTTCCATGCGTTTGTTTAGCGATTCAAGCTGTTGATCCTGAATTACAGAACTATCTATTGTTCCATGAAATGCCGGAGCCACTTCTTTAGGCGATTTCTCGTGTGTAGCCATTAAAATTTTAACAACCAGCGATTCGAATTCGGCAGGAGTCAATTGAATGTTGCTATTCGTTTTAATTACTCTTTCCTCTTGAACCGGGGTTACTGCTAATTTAACTTTCTGTGCTTTTTCTAATTTTTCAACTTCTACAAGCGATTTCTGCATTTCATTTTTCTCTTCGATTATTTCAACCGCTTTATCTACATCATTTGCTTCGTAGGCTAGTTTCAATTCGTTTTCGAGTTCGGAAATGTTATCCTGGAACTCCGCTTTCATTCGCTGAACTTTTGCATCGTTTTCAGCCATTCTGGCATCAACTTCCCTGGTTAAACTTTTGTTATAAATTACTTCTGTTGATTTTGACTTTCTACCAAGAGTAAATTTAATGCCCACATTGTACATTAGGTGGGTTTGTAAATCATCGGGAGCGGAAATATCCACTGCACTTTTAGACGAAGTAACCATTGCTTTTGCACCGCCATTAATCAAAACACGTTTGCCCAGCGGAATATTTAATCCTAATCCTCCAGTGGCAAATTCACCACCTTTTAATGATACACCATTTTTTCCGAGGTAATTGTTTTGAGGGTTCAAGTATCCTCCACCCAGTGTTATGTATGGGGTAACGCCCGCACCATCATTTAAACGAGCCCTGAATTCAACACCATACATCGAGAGTTTATCAAAATCTGTTGACAGTTTCATGCTTTCAACAGCGTTAAAATAAAAACCGCGAATACCTACGTACTGATTAAAGTCTAAACCAACGTATCCACCAACCATCCAGGTATCTCTGAACAAGGAATTATCGTGGAAATCGATATAGCTTGCACCAGGTTCAATTATTAATTGAATTCCACGCAAGCCGCCACTAAATTGGTTTAAATACGCTTTGTCAAGCTCGGTCATTGTTCCAGGCTCTCTACCTCCCAAATAAAACTGCAATGCTCCCTGTACTGACCAGTTGCTTGTTCTCTCAGTATTAAAATCACTGTTGGTAACACCCATAGCTGCTTTGTCGGCACTTGTTAAAAGGTTGGTTCCTGCATCAAAATTATACATCGTATTTTTTGCTTCAACCAAGAAGACTACCCTTTTTGCCAGATTCAGTTTTACACCCAATCCTGCGCTGGCATAAATCTGATCAAATTTATCAGCACCATTAAAATCGATACTCTGAATACCGGTTCCTAACGTTATATAGGGCTTCACACCTCGTGCCCCAATATTGGCTTTAAACTCTCCACCCCAACGGGTAACATTAACATCATGAGGATTGAATACAATTTTATCATAATTAGCCAATCCAAAATTTTCAAAATTTGTTTTTAAATCGTGCGACTGAAGGTAAACCCCACTGAGTTCCATATATTCACCAAATCCAAATCCCACCTTTCCTCCAATAAAAGTCCCGTCACTAATCCCTGCCTGATTATCCCACCAGGTATATTCGGCTGCTGGCGAAATTGTCACACTAATATCCTTCACTTGTGCATTTACAGTAAATACTGCGAGTAAAGGAATTAATAATAGAATGTTTGTTTTTTTCATTTCAATAATTTTTTTAATATTTATTCTGTAATTTAATTCTAATCATGCTTTTTCAGTAAGGAAAAACGACTGCTATCAAATAAGATAGTAATTGCTTGTTTTAGAATTAGTAATTGGCAAAAATTTGGATTTTTTCATGCAGTATCTAATCTTATGTTCCTTAAAAAGCAGCGATTTCAGCATCTTCTCTAATCGCAATGTTAGCTTTCTGCATTTCACTAATTTTCGACTTGCGCTTTAAATCCTTAATCCAGTCAACAAAGGCAAGTAAATAATGAAACTTTTTACATAGGAAAAGGGTTAACATTTGTTCAATGCAAAGGACTAAGAAAAATCCTCACTCTTTGCACTGATGGTTAATTTTAATTTTGCACTCTCCTTGCTAAAGAAGATTGCAACAGGTATCACATAACCAGAGTGCAAAGATACTCAATTTACGTATAGAGGGAAAAAGGGTTGTTTCAAAAAAGGGATTGTCTGGTCAGGGGAAGATTACCAGGGAGCTCTATTGACCATTAGCGACAGGGCAAGCGGTACTGTCTGGCTATGTTAACTTAACAAAAAAAAACAGCGTTACTTGCAAAAAAACGAAGGAAGTGCCGGATCCTTAGAAAACTTTGATCTATTCTATCGCGCCCAATAACCGTAAGGCATTTGCCGAACCCAAAGCAAATGACTCTGAGTTGGATGTAAGATTTTTCTTCGCTAAACCTTATCACAGTTAGGAAAAGAGGCTAATGAAAACATGAACAGACTGATCCACCAATATTTTACAAAAAGCTTTGCTTTTGAAAATGCCTCTTTAAACGATGTTCAAAGAGTTAAGGATATGTTAAAAAATCGATAAGAAAAATTTGAAGCTTTTAACTCCTATTGAATTCTAATCACTAAAATTAGCTTTTCTCTGCTACAGTTTCAATTTCGATTAAAACTCCGAGCGGCAATTCTTTTACCGCAAACGCAGCCCTTGCAGGTTGGTTTTCGATATAAAACTGGCCATACACTTCATTCATCGCCTTAAAGTTGGCCATGTCGCTCAACAGGCAGGTCGATTTCACCACGTCAGAATAGGTATAACCGGCGGCATCAAGTATGGCACCGATGTTTTTCATCACTTGCAGAGTTTGTTCTTTAATCCCGCCTTCGGCTACCTGCATCTTATCAGCGATCAAAGGCACTTGCCCCGAAATGTACAATGTTCCGTTCACCTCTACTGCCTGACTGTAGGGGCCAATAGCAGCAGGCGCATTTTTTGTTGCAATAATCCGTTTCATATCTGTTAATTTTTAAAGGTTGTCGTAGAAACTTTGCCGTTTTTGAATTCTCAAATCCCTCAGCATCGACGATTTGGCGTTGATGGTAAAACTATAGCTTTTCATGTAACCAAAGGGAACGAAGTTAAAGGCCATTTGCCAGCAATGCAAATCACGGCTCACACTGAAGGTTGTGTAAGCGAACTCTTTGGCAGCAATATCAAAGTTGGTATTCATGTTCAGCTTCCATTTTGGGGTTATGCTGATGTCGCCCCTTAGTCCAAGTGTCTGAGTGACTTTTCCTTTAGGAAATGCTTTTGTGGGACCGCCATAATTAAAGCTGTAATCGAAGCCAAAAGTCCAGGGCATGGTAAAATCAACGTAGTTGTCAAAAATATCGGGTCCGGTGGGTTTTTGCGATTCCTCGGTACTTCCAGTGCCTTCATCACCTGCAGGTACATTTGGCTTTTTCTCGTCGGTTTTTTTATTTTTTGAATTGAAATTCATCCCGAACGAAAGGTTGGCACGCGTTAGTCGCCCCAGTTTTTTAAACCCTTTCTCCTCGTTCCAAACGTATTTATTGATTTTTTGATAGTTTTCGTTTACGGCATAAGGATCAAGAATTCCACCCATATTGATGCTCACGCCTGCAACCGTTGTTCTTGCGCGGAGGCTAATGGGTGTCAGGTTCATCGAGTCGGCAATTAAGTTGTAGGAAGCCGACATGCTCAGGTTGTCAATCAGCTTGACTTTTTTGTATTTTACCTGTGCATCGGTTTTCGTGGTGTCTTTCGTGTCCAAAACCTTCATTTCCACATTGTTGTTCAGCGAGAAACTGATTGCCCCTGATGCTCCCCGCGACGGCGAACCGCCATAAACTCCGCCTTCATTCACATCAAAGTACCCTACCCTGCCCGTGGAATCGATTTGTACTTCCTGCCAATAGTTAAAACGTGGAGCCCCGAAATCAGGACTGTAACTAAAACTTGCCGAAGGAGTCATTTTGTGCCGTATTGCACTAATCCGGGAATTAGGATTGCGAGGGTTAAAGGTTCCGTAAATGTTGGTAGAAGTACTTAAACTGTAGCTATAATCATACACCCGGCTGAGCCCTGTTATTGTGTCTTTTTTAATATGGCTTGCCACTCCGCGTTCGTCGATAATAACTTCGTCTTCAAGGTATTCATAATTGTATTTTTTGAAATACCACGATTCGTTGTAGCTGATGCTTGGGCTTACGTTGATGTAGGTCATCAGGTTAAAGCTTGGCAACGCAATTGGAATATTGTGCTTGATTCCATTTTTCCATTCAGAAGGAAATTTCTTATGGAGCAAATCGTATTCTTTGGCCGTTATGGTATTGCGGATATTGGCGGTATAATTAACTCCAAATTTCTCATAAAACTTCACAGAACCCGATCGGCTTTTTGGGCGAAAGGGGTAAACTTTGGCCATGCTAAAGGTCATTTCGGGCAAGGAAAGCGAAATGGTGGTATCAATGGAATTTTGTGAATGCCTTAAGTTAGCTGATAGGTTAAACGGTGAGTTTTCAAATTTACGCGTATATGAAATGCTCGACGATTTTTGAGAACGCAAATAATTGTTGCCGCCTGCCATTCCTTCGTAGGAATTCTGTTTATCGTAGCCGCTGGTGGAAAAGTTTACGCTGGCCGAAAAAGTGCGGTTCGGGTTGGCTTTGGGATCCTGACTGTGCGACCAGGTAACCTGAAATTGTGGTGATTTCTTATATTCAGGCTGCCCTGAAATACCATATTTATTCATGGTGTATTTAAAATCGAAGCCCCCGCTGAATTTATAGCGGTTACGGTAATTCGTATGAAGGTTGGTGCCCCACGAGCCTTTTGAATAGATATCTCCTTTCACTGCAAGATCGAAATATTCATTAGCCGCCCAATAATATCCGCCCTCACGTAAAAAGAAACCACGGTTTTGTTCTTCACCATACGTTGGGATTAAAATTCCCGAACTATAGGTGGTTGAATTGGGAAAATAACCAAAAGGAAGAAAAGGAAAGTAAATCGGAAAATCTTCTAAAACCAGGTAAGCCATACCCGTAATTATCTTTTCGTTAGAGATTACTTTTGCTTTGGCCAATTGCAAATAAAAGTGCGGATGGTCGGCATCGCACGTGGTATATTTTGCTTTTTCGGTAATGAATACATCTTTGCCGATCTTCTTGGTCCGATCGCTCAAAATAAACCCTTCGCCCTGTTCTGACACAACTTTCGTAATAAATGCTTTTTCCGTATCGAAGTTGTAGCGCATAGTTTCCGACTCATATTCCTCCGAGCCTTGCTTAAAGATTGGCTTTTGAACTAGCGTTTCCGTGCTATCCCGAATTCCTTCGGCATAAATCTCCTTGGTCTCCAGGTCCAGTTCAATAAAATAGGCCGTAAGTTCGATTTGCTGGTAAGTAACTTTTGCATTATTATAAAGGAAAACCTTTTGCCCGTCGAACGAGACGATTATTGAATCTTCAGCGTTATAAACAATAGGAGCCTCGATGAACGGTTTTTCAGTTGCAACCGCGTTAATGGTATCCACGCGTGCGGAATCCACAACAAGCGTATCCGTTATAATTCCGGTAAGTAGGCCATCAACAGGAACAACCACAACGGTGTCGATGGGTGGAACGGTATCTAATTTCATTTTTTCCGATTCCTGGCTGAATAAAAAGAAGGGAATAACTAGGAACAGGTATGTAAGTATATTTCTGTACAAGATGTTTTCTGAATTACAAGCTGCAATATGGCTCGACAAAAATAAAAATAAGGGCTACACTACCACACGAATAAATGTAAAATAATATTAATATTTCTATTTTTGCCCGTAAACATTGAATAGCATGAAAAAGACATTGGCAAACCTCACTTTGGCTTACGCGGTAATTTTTGTTTTTACCGGAATTTTCGCAATCAATTCTTCTTGCATCGCACAGGAAAAAGGCAATCGCATTTCCGTTGTGGTGATCGATGCAGGACATGGAGGCAAAGATTCCGGTGCAGCCGTAGGCCAGGCAAAAGAAAAAGACATTGTTCTGGACCTGGCATTTCGTCTGGGTAAATCCATTCAGGCTACTTATCCCGACATTAAAGTTATTTACACCCGTTCCAAAGATGTTTTTATTCCGCTACATGAAAGGGCCGACATTGCCAACCGCAATAAAGCCGACCTTTTTATATCGATCCACGTTAATGCTACTGAAACGAAGACTGTTCAGGGTACGGAAACCTTTGTGCTGGGGCAACACCGCAGTCAGGAAAACTTAGAAGTAGCAAAAAAAGAAAACTCCGTGATTCTTTTCGAAGACGACTACAACACCACCTACGAGGGTTTCGACCCCAATTCGCCTGAATCGTACATCATGTTTGAGTTAGTGCAGGACGAGTACTTAGAACAAAGTGTGATGTTTGCATCCGATATTCAAAACCGCTTCCGCGAAGGTGCAAAGCGAATCGATCGCAGTGTTAAACAGGCCGGATTTCTTGTCCTTCGCCGAACAACCATGCCAAGTGTGCTGGTCGAGGTAGGATTTATTAGTCATGCCGGAGAGCGCGATTACATGATGGGTGAACCCGGGAAAGCCAAACTTGCTTCTTCCATTTTCGAAGCATTCAAAGAATATAAACGAAAAATTGAGGATAAAAGCAGCTTTAACGTTCACACTCAAAGCGTTAATCGCACAGCACAAAATAAAGAAGCAACCAAAGAAACGGTACAAAAATCAAATGAAAGCCAAAAGACAAAAATCACGAATGCTGACAATACATGGTATTCGGTGCAAATAGCTGCATCACAAAGTTTACTTAAAACCACCCCTTCTAATTTTATGGGCGAAAAAAATATATTCTGTAAAAGTAGCGGAAATCTTCATCGTTACTATTCGGGAAAGTTTGAAAACCAACAAGATGCATTGAACGAAAAAAAACGCCTTGAGAAGAAATACCCAAGTGCATATGTTGTAAGCTTTGAAACAACAAACTAATTCCGCTTAAAAATGTTACCCATAAAAGTAAATGAGCATTGAAATGCTTAATTTTACAAAGAATATTTAAAAGAAATAAAATACCATGTTCTTAAAACTTTCGAAATTTGTAAAATTGGGAATACTGATCGTAGTTTCGCTCACTATTTTAATATGGGGACTTAGCTACCTTAAAGGAAACGATATTTTCAAGAAAAACAGCCATTATCATGTGGTGTACGAGCGGGTTGACGGTTTGCTTGAATCAAACAAAGTAATCATGAACGGCTATCAAATCGGGCAGGTTGAAAAAATTCAGTTTGCACCCGATAAAAGCGGCAGGTTAATCGTTTCCGTAATGATTGATTCCGACTTTAGTGTTCCGGTAAATTCGGTGGCACAAATCATTAGTAGTGACATCATGGGCACGCGTGCCGTAAGAATGATATTAAGCGATGAAGAAGAATTGTATCGAAACAACGACACCATACCCGGCGCTATCGAAGGTGATTTGAAAGAACAAGTAAGCATGCAGGTGTTGCCTATAAAGAACAAAGCAGAGCAACTCTTAAGTACGCTCGACTCAGCCATTACGGTTTTAACAGTTATTTTCAATGAAGACGCACGCCAGGATTTGTCGGAAAGTTTCGCAAACATCAACAAAACCATTGAAAACATCGAATTGACAACGAATGATTTGCAGGAAATTGTAGCTACTGGAAAAGGCAGCATCCAACGTACCATTCTGAACATCGATGAGCTAACGACAACTTTGAGAAACAATGCCGGCGCACTGGAAACCACAATCAAGAATTTTGCAAGTTTCAGCGACACCCTTGCTAACTTCTCACTCTCTCCTATTGTTACCAACATTTCGGATGCCTCGCAAGAAATTCTGGCTATGCTCGAAAAGATGAACAGCACGGAAAGCACCGCAGGCTTATTGCTGAATGACGACGAACTTTATTTATCTATTGCAGCTTTGTCTAACAACCTTAGTTTTCTGATCAACGACATTCAGGCTAATCCCAAGCGTTATGTGCAACTTTCAGCGCTTAATTTTGGAAAGGAATATTACATCACAACATCCGGTGATGTTGCATCAAAAAGTATTGTATTCAAAGTGCACCTCATCTCCACAGAGAATAAAGTTCCACTCGATGCCGAAATTTTCAAAGGTTTGGGCAAAGTGGAAGAGTTCGAAGCAAGCGGCGCCTATTCTTACCTTTTGGGGGCAACGTCATCGTATACCGAAATTAAAAAATTAAAAGACGAAACGAAGGGAGTTTTTCCGGAATCCTCAATCGTGGCTTTTAAGAATGGACGGTTGATAAAATTAGAAAAAGCATTAAAAACTTTGCGTTAAACCGGTCGTTTAATCTTTTACTAACCGGTATTCAAGGAATAAGCCTACCGCTACCAACCAGTTAGGGCGCTATCATTCAATCCATTAAAACTAAAACACTGATTTACAATGGCTTAACTATTATGAAAGTTTTTTAATTTTTAATCACCTGATAGCGAAAGCAATATAAAATTTAGCAATTTTGCAACAGCATTTTGATTTTTTTTTTAACTTTTTTTTTGCAAATTTTGCTGTCAGGAATAAGATTTAGAATTAGCAATTACATATCAAAAAGCCAAACATTATAATGAATGAAGACTTCAAAACTGCCTGGGACAAGTGTCTGAATGTAATTAAAGATAACGTTCCAAGCAGTAGTTATAAGACTTGGTTTGAACCAATTCAGCCGATTAAACTCCATGATAATGTGTTGACAATTCAGGTACCAAGTGCTTTCTTTTACGAGTATCTGGAAGAGCAGTTTATCGACATTTTGCGCCGCACATTGCGTATGGTGTTGGGAAATGGTGCGAAATTGGAGTACAATGTGGTGATGGGCAATAAAAATAGCGACGAACCTTACACGGTGAGCTATCCCACTAACAGCAATGTAAGATTGCAGAATAAACCGGTAACTATTCCCCTTAAATCGGACGACAAAAGCACTATAAAAAATCCATTTATAATTCCGGGAATTCAAAAATTGCTCCGCTTATGATTTATGGTAATTCAGGTTTGGGTAAAACGCATCTGGCACAGGCAATAGGTATTGAGGTGAAAGAACGCTTCCCCGACAAAATTGTACTTTATGTAAACGCTAATAAATTTCAGACCCAATACACTGAAGCAACCCGGAATAATAACCGGAATGATTTCCTTCATTTCTATCAAATGATTGATGTGCTGATATTGGATGATGTTCATGAATTTGCAGGGAAAGAAAAAACACAGGAAACTTTCTTTCACATCTTCAACCATTTGCACCAAACCGGCAAGCAACTGATTCTTACTTCCGATAAACCTCCCATTGAATTAAAAGGAATGGAACAGCGGCTTTTGTCGAGGTTTAAATGGGGTTTGACTGCCGATTTACAGATACCTGATTTTGATACCCGTATGGAAATCCTGCGCCGCAAAGTGTATAAAGACGGCATTACTCTTTCCGACGAAGTGTTGGAATACATTGCCTCGCACGTGTCTAACAATGTGCGGGAGCTCGAAGGAGCATTGGTTTCGTTGTTGGCCCAATCGATGCTGAATAAACGGGAAATTACGCTTGAGCTGGCGGCCAAACTCATCAATAAACTGGTTAAAAACTCTAAACGCGAGCTTTCCATCGAGTACATATCTAAAGTAGTATCGGATTACTTCGATATGCACGTGGATACACTTCAGTCCAAAACACGGAAACGCGAAATTGTTCAGGCCCGTCAAATCGCCATGTTCTTTTCAAAAAGCCTCACAAAACATTCTCTGGCAAGCATCGGCGCACAAATTGGCAGTAAGGATCACGCAACCGTTTTACATGCCTGCAAAACAGTAACGAACTTAAAAGATACCGACAAAAACTTCCGGCAATACGTGGAAGACATCGAAAAGAAACTTAAAATGTAGCAAAAAGCATTCGTCGTTTGGCGAATGCTTTTTTTATGCAATGACAGACGTTTATAATACCATAGAAGAAGAGGCTCAAGGTTATTTCAAGGATAAAGGAAGCAAGTTCCATTCCTTTGCTTTTCCGGTGGTAAACGAGGATGAAATAAAAGAAATTTTGGAACGGCTTAAAAAGGACCACCATAGTGCCCGGCATCATTGCTACGCCTGGCGTTTAGGAACCGATGAAATCCGCTATAGAGCCAACGACGACGGAGAACCCTCCTCCACCGCCGGAAAACCTATTTTGGGGCAACTTCTTAGCTTTGATGTTACCAATATTTTAATCGTGGTAGTCCGCTACTTTGGCGGTACACTCCTCGGTGTTAGCGGGCTGATTAATGCCTATCGGGAAGCTGCGGCTGATGCGCTCAAAAATTCGGAAATAATTGAGAAAATAATTGAAAGCCGGTTCCTGGCAAAATTTACCTATAACGAACTGAATGACGTGATGCTACTTGTGAAACAGGAAAACCTGAACGTATTGAAAACCCAATTCGAAGAAACCTGTAAGTTGTATTTTTCGGTTCGGAACTCGGAAGTGGAAAAAGTCAGTCAGATTTTCGAACATCTATACGCGGTTGAGCTTATCCCGCAAAACGAATAAACAGGTTGTTGATAAAATGGTTATAACTACATGATAGCAATCAGGATTGGAAATTTTAAAGAAGTTAATTTTGAAGCTAATATGAAAAATAAAAAAGCAAGAATCGATATTCCGTTTGGCAGGAAACCAACATTTATATTTTTTAAATGTTGGTTTTTTTTTGAAAACATATAAACAGATCAATAAACAATAAAATGAAGAAGAAGGATTTAATTTCAATTACCGATTACTCAAAAGAAGAATATTTGCGGATTATGGAACTCGCTGCGGATTTTGAGCAAAATCCAAATCAGGATTTACTGAAAGGGAAAGTGGTCGCTTCGCTTTTTTTTGAACCATCAACCCGTACCCGATTGAGTTTTGAAACTGCAATTAACCGCATGGGTGGACGCATCGTTGGATTTGCCGACCCTGAAAGTTCGAGTGCCACCAAAGGCGAAACCCTTCACGACACCATTAAAATGGTAAGCAACTATGCTGATTTAATTGTCATGCGTCATCCTTTGGAAGGGGCAGCGCGCTATGCGGCAGAAATTTCATCCGTTCCTGTAATCAATGCCGGTGATGGTGCCAACCAACACCCCACGCAAACCTTGCTCGACATGTATTCCATTCTGAAAACCCAGGGACGGTTGGACGATATTAATCTGTTTCTGGTGGGCGATCTGAAATACGGGCGCACCGTGCACTCCCTGCTAATGGCCATGTCGGAATTTGAGAACCCGATATTCAATTTTATTGCCCCCACAGTTTTGGAAATACCTGAAGAATATAAAATATTCCTGCGCGAAAAAGGAATCCGCTTTTTTGAGCATAATGAGTTTACAAGCATCATCAGCGAAGCCGACATTATTTACATGACCCGAGTTCAAAAAGAACGATTCTCCGACCCCATTGAATATGAAACTGTGAAAAACGTGTACATCCTCCGGAACAGCATGTTAAAAAACACCAAACCAACCATGAAAATTCTGCATCCGCTGCCGCGGGTAAAGGAAATTCATCCGGATGTGGACAGCAGTGAAAAAGCTTATTATTTCACTCAGGCATTAAACGGTGTATTTGCCCGCGAAGCAATAATTGCGCACACCATGAACCTTAAATAGAACACCTAATGAAACAAATAAAGAAAAAACTCAAACTGAAAGTCAGTGCTATTAAAGAAGGGACTGTTATCGACCATATTCCCGCCGAAAGTCTCTTTAAAGTAATCACTATTTTGGGTCTCGATTCAATCGACAATCAAATCACTTTCGGTACCAATCTGGAAAGTGAAAAATTAGGGGCAAAAGCAATCATCAAAGTATCCAACAAGTTTTTTGAAGACGACGAAATCAATAAAATTGCGTTGATTGCACCACATGCAAAATTGAATATCATCCGTGATTATGAAGTAGTGGAAAAGAAAGTAGTAGAAACACCCGAAACAATTGCCGGCATTGTGAAGTGCGTTAACCCGAAGTGCATAACCAACAATGAAAGCATAACAACATGGTTTAGAGTAGTTTCTACTGATCCTATTTCCTTAAAGTGCAAGTATTGTGAGAAAAATACCGGCAAAGATCAAATCATAATGTGCTAACTTAATCGTACATCTATTTTAAAAAATGAATTGCGAAAATCAGGTTTCCAAATCACTGGAAAGTAGATTTTTTTATATATTTGACCCGCGAAAGCACAGGTGGTGGAATTGGTAGACCTATCTACCGGCAGACAGGCACGATAAGTTGAAAGGGCAAGTCGTTCATTAAAGTTACATATCACGCCCAGGTGGTGGAATTGGTAGACACGCTAGTTTCAGGGACTAGTGTCCGCAAGGATGTGCAAGTTCGAGTCTTGTTCTGGGTACATTAGCAAAAGCGCTTAATTCTAACGAGTTAAGCGCTTTTTATTTGGAAGGAAAAGGATGACCTCTCCCAGAAAGAAAGGGCAACCTATACAGGCTGCCCTTTTCTAAAAATCATTCCAGAAATGGATTATTCTTTTGTAAAGCGAATATTCGAAAAATAGAAATTAATTCGCTTGTCATCTTCATAATCAATCCAAGGTTCTCCACCAATGCAGATTACAAAAACCCGGGTATGTTTCCCTACAGCCTGCGACATATCAATGGTTACATCCTGCCAGCCTTTGAATTTACTTTCGTCCAGAGATTACAAAAACCCGGGTATGTTTCCCTACAGCCTGCGACATATCAATGGTTACATCCTGCCAGCCTTTGAATTTACTTTCGTCCAGATAAAAACTTGGAATTTCCCAGTATTCCTGTCCAAAACCACTATTGTTACCGCCGAAAGCCCACATATTGTTCATCATCCGTGGCCACAAACGCTTAAATGGTTCATACCTGCCATCAAAATTACTTACATCCGGCACATATACCTTCATCTTCAAGTATTTATATTCATTTGCATTTAACTGGTAACCTTTTGGAAAGGCAAACACAAAAGAAGCACTCGTTTTTCGTGGAGTAACTTTATAGATGTTTTCCAGTCCTTCGCCTGCAGGTGCATCTGTTGCCGGA
>CAJDXF010000009.1_pt1 | contig 15442 bp, 9 predicted proteins | sample 7391791 | NCBI WGS metagenome assembly CAJDXF01 (sample SAMEA7055712, study PRJEB34461) | soil metagenome | biome: terrestrial ecosystem; feature: Peninsula; material: soil | place: Antarctica | collected 2016 | reverse complement strand
ATCATCAATAGAAAAATATTCATCAGCATGATGTTTTTGGCACTAACTGTTTTAGGTTATGTGTCATACACCCGGTTGCCTGTGGAGTTGATGCCCAATGCGGAGCTGCCCATGCTTTTTGTGCAGGTGCAGTCGCGCATCGAGGTTGACCCGAAATACATGGAAAACCAGGCGGTTATTCCTATCGAGGGTGCAATTGGTACCCTGGAAGGAATCGAAAACATGGAATCCTTTATCAACAACCGGACAGCAACCATTCAAGTCGATTTCAAACAAAATGTCAACTTCAAATATACTTTCCTGAAACTTCAGGAAAAAATCGACCAAATAGCCGACAACCTCGACGCTAATTTTATTGTTACGGTGAACAAGGTTGATATGCAGCAGCTCAGCAACCAGTTCATGGAACTGCAAGTGAGAGGTATTGGCGGTACCGACCGGCTTCGCAACATTGTGAACAAAGAAGTGCTGGCAGAAATTGAAAACATCGATGGGATTGCCTCGGTTACAGTGTTTGGCGGTAGCGAACGTTCTGTTGAAGTAACCTATGATTTGGCGGCTTGCGAAGCTTACAACATCACCCCTGCACAACTGAGGAACGCCATTTCACAAAACTCCCGAAACCGCACTTTTGCCGGGTATGTGCACGATTCCAACAAACAATATTTTGTACACGTTACGGCTGAATACGACAACGTTTCGGATATTGAGAACATAATTGTAGCCGAAGGTCCTGTTTATTTGAAAGACGTTGCCGATATTTATTTTGGAGTGAAAGAGGAAGAAACGATCAGCCGCATCAACGGACTCGATGCCGTTTCGATGTTGCTGGTGAGCGATGCACAGGCGAACCTTATCGACCTTTCGCACAAAGTGCAGGATCAGATTGTGGAACTCAACAAAAAACTTGCGCCTAACGAGGTTGAAATTGTGGTGCAAACCAACCTCGCCGAAACCATGGAAAAGAACATCGACCAAATTATGGATTTAGCATTGGTGGGTGGGCTTTTGGCAATTTTCGTGTTGTGGATGTTCCTAAAAAACCTAAAAATCGTTTCGTTTATCGCGTTGGCTATACCGATTTCCGTGTTCACGGCCTTCAACCTGTTCTATGCCTTCAACATTTCACTGAACAGTTTGACTTTAGTCGGATTGGTGCTGGCCATCGGGATGTTATTAGACAACAGCGTTGTGGTGCTCGAAAATATTTATCGACTTTCGGGCAACCATGTAGACCCCGATCGGGCTGTAACTCAGGGAACAAAAGAAGTCTGGCGTTCCATTCTGGCGGCCACGCTTACCACGGTTACCGTATTCTTGCCGTTTGTTTTTTCGTCGGATTATATGGTAAAACTGTTAGGTAACAACATTGGAGTTTCCATTATTTCGACTTTAATGGTTTCCTTGTTTGTGGCGTTGTTACTTATCCCCATTGGCGCGCATATTTTATTGAAAGGCAAACACTCGCACAATATTTTCTATGAAAAGGTTACCACCAACAACCGCATCATTCAAATCTATCTTTTACTCTTGAAACAAAGCATGCGCAGTCCTGCTGCAACCGTCGTGGGTGCTATCGTGTTTTTCTTCATTACAGTTTTTGCGGTGTTGGCCATCAGCGTAAACAACCTTTCGGAGGTGGAAGAAACGCAATTCTCAATTTACGTAACCATGCCCACCGGATCGTCGCTCGAAGCTACTGACGTGGTGGTTGCCGAAGTAGAATCGCGCCTGGAAGAAATTGGTGAAAGGAAGGATTTGATTTCCAAGATTCAGGAAGGTGAGGCCATTTTAACATTTATCTTCAAAGAAGACTATAAAAAGGTGGACAACCGGACCATTGCCGAAGTGAAATCAGATGTGGAAAAACGCATCAAAAACATTTCGCGGGCCGAAATCAGTTTAACGGCACCTACCTCAAGTGCCAGTTTCCGTGGAGGTGGCGGCGGACGTTCGGGCACACAGGGCTTTAGTTCCTTCATGGGTATTGGCTCCAACCAGGAAAGAGTAGTGATAAAAGGCGATGATTTTGATGTAATGAAAGGAGTTGCCGAAGATTTGCAATACTACATCGAAGCCCTGGAATCCATTCGAAACGCAAACATCAGCGTGTCAAGAAACCGGCCCGAAATTCATCTTTATTTCAACCAGATGTTACTAACCGAGTATGGTGTTAGCCTGAATAACATTGCTTCAGAACTGGGCTCCTTCTCGCGCGAATTTACTTCGGGTGTCAACTTTAAACAGGACAATGAAGAATATGCGATCATCATAAAACAAAAACTTACAGAAGAAGAGGAAAAGCAACAGAAAGAAAAAGGCATCGAAGATTTACGGCGGTTAAAAATCAGCAATTCAGAAGGTGCAACTTACGATTTACAAGACCTTGCACAACTGGTATATGCCGACGGGATGGCCAGTATCACGCGTGTAAATCAGGTGAAAGAAATCCAATTAACTTACCGTTTTGTGAGCGAAGCAGAACAGTCGAAAGACTTGCTGACGGCCTATCGCCTGGAAATTGATGAAATTGTGAGTGCTTACAAAATGCCTGCTGGAGTTGCAGTGGAAGTTATTCACGAAGAAGACCAGTACTCCGAATTTTATTTTCTGATTGCCGCAGCCTTTATTTTGATTTTAATGATTCTGGCCGCGGTATTCGAGTCGGTGGTTACACCTTTTGTATTGATGTTCTCGGTGCCTCTAGCCGCCATCGGTTCATTCCTGGCTTTGATATTCACAGGGAACAGCCTGTTCAATGCCAACACGCTCATGGGCTTTTTAATTTTGCTCGGCGTAGTGGTCAACAATGGGATTATTTTAATTGACTACACGAATATTCTGCGCAAACAAGGAAACCGGAAGTCACGTGCACTCATGGCAGCAGGTTTATCGAGGGTTCGCCCCATTTTAATTACTGCCACAACCACGATTGTAGCTTTATTTCCTTTGGCAATGGGCCAGGCCGAATATGTTGGTGCCATTGGTGCTCCGTTTGCGATTACCGTAATTGGTGGGCTGGCGGTAAGTACCTTGCTAACCTTAGTTTTCATCCCTACTTTATATGCAGGTATGGAAAATGCACTTTCCTGGATGAAGTCGCTCCATTGGATGCTGAAAGTCGGGATGTTGATCGTTTTTATTACCGGCGCCGCTTATATCTATCTGGAAGTGGAAACCTTCATCTGGCAGTTGCTTGCTTTTATGCTGCTGGTAGTTTTGGTTCCGGGAGTTGTTGCCTTTGTCATGACAAGCCTGCGAAATGCAAGCACGAAAGTTATTGGCGATAAAGAACCCATACGTATTGAAGTGCGCAAATTGGTAAAAGTATATGACCGTGATAGTCGTTTTGTGCGCGAATGGAAATCGGGATTAAAAATCCGCGAACGTGCCGGTTTAACAAAGGACTACAAAAAACTGCGCGACTTCAACGATTTAATCTGGCAAGTACCAATGTTTGGCTTCCTGATTTACTTCACCTTCATTTATTTGGAAAGCAGCCTTTGGATGTGGATTTTGTCGCATGTCCTGTTCTTTTTCATGTTCCTCCTGTGGACTCCGGTCAATCAATTGCTGGTGAACAAAAACGAAACTACAGGCAATCCTAAGTTTCTAAAAATAGCCAGAGTCACCAAGAACATCCTCTACTGGCTTGTTCCGCTCGTATTTTTATTTGTGTTCTTCAGAACCTGGGACAACATCGGAATGGTGATTTTTGTAGGTATAATCTGGTATCTGCTGTTAGTGATCTACAGTTCGGGGAATTACATTCAAAATAAAAATTTGAACATTGCACGTATTGAAGGCCGCTTCGGAAAGTTACGCCGGAGTTATTTCAATCTTGTGCGCCAAATCCCGGTTGTTGGAAAACGCAAAAAACCTTTCAGGGCCTTAAACGGAGTTTCGCTTGAAATTAAAACTGGGATGTTTGGGCTGCTTGGCCCCAACGGTGCAGGAAAATCGACCATGATGCGAATTATCTGCGGGATTCTGGAGCAGAGCTACGGAAAAATTTGGATCAACGGCCTCGATACCCAAAAATACCGCGAAGAGTTGCAGGGTTTAATTGGCTACCTGCCGCAGGCATTTGGCACCTACGAAAATATGTCGGCATGGGATTTTCTCGATTATCAGGCTATTCTGAAAGGGATAAAAGACACGAAAACCCGAGATGAACGTTTGGAGTATGTGTTAAAAAGCGTACGTATGTTCGAACGGCGCGATGATAAAATCGGATCGTTTTCGGGCGGTATGAAACAGCGTATCGGCATTGCCCAGATTTTGCTGAATCTGCCACGCATTCTCGTAGTTGACGAACCCACAGCAGGACTGGATCCGCGCGAACGTATCCGCTTCCGTAACCTGCTGGTGGAACTCAGCCGCGAACGGATTGTAATCTTTTCGACCCACATTATCGAAGATATTTCGAGTTCGTGCAACCAGGTCGCAGTAATCAACCGGGGTGATCTGAAATATTTTGGCACGCCCAACGAAATGGTGCACATGGGCAACGGCTTTGTATGGCAGTTTACCGTGCCTGCCAAAGAGTTCGACAACATTGCCGATAAAAAACTAATTGTGCACCACATGCGCGACGGCGAAAATATCAGGCTGCGAGTGTTAAGCATGGAAAAGCCGCACGAAACCGCGGTGAATGTTTCGCCTCATCTGGAAGATGCGTACTTGTGTTTGCTGAAAGATTTTGTTAAAAAATAAGAAATGAGCAAGAAATTTGAATTGCGAAATTCGTTGACTGTCGGGATACGAATGATACGCTATAATTTACGGATAATATTTGCCAACCGGTTTATCTGGTTTTTGTTGGCCGGCTTTGCATTTTTTGCATTTTTTGCCATCCAAATGGTATTGAACCGGCAAAGCATTAACGACGGGGCAGTGTATAATCTGTTAATATTCCCGGGGATATTGTTGATTTTCTATCCATCGGTGTTTGGCATCCAGAACGACGACGACTCACGGATGCTGGAAATACTTTTTGGAATTCCCAATTACCGCTACAAAATTTGGTTGGTGCGCTTGGCCCTGATTTATATTTTAATTTTTTTCATTATTATCCTTTTCGCCGAAGTAGCATCGGTATTACTCTACAAAATCAACATCCTTGAAATGGCGTACCAATTGATGTATCCCATTGTGTTTTTGGGTTCCATGGCATTTATGTTTTCCACAGTTGTGAAAAATGGCAACGGAACCGCCGTAGTGATGGTACTGATCGGTGTAGCGCTATTTATTTTGAGTGAATCCATATCAGGCACCCAATGGAACGTCTTTCTGAACCCTTTTGAAATCCCGGGTAACATGAATCAGGTGATCTGGCAGGGCATTATTTCCAAAAACCGTATTTTTCTCGGTGCCGGAATGTTGGTTTTTATCCTTTATGGTTTATTCAATTTACAGAAACGCGAGAAGTTTGTGTAGCTCTTACTTGGTCGCCCCCCGCCTTAAAGTCGGGTGACGACTAAAAAAGTCCGCTCACCTGCAATTCTATAACTTCCCGTGATAGTTTGACTCAGCAACAAAGTTCCCATAGAAAACCGCTGTTTCTGTGGTCGGTAGAGAATGGAGGCTTCTTTGTAATCCGGATCTATGCAGTGTAAATATTCAACTTCGCATTTTGACGGGTTGAGCATTTTGAATAACAAATTGTATTCTCTATTTTTGCAACCTAAAAAAATATTCTGGTCCCGTAGTTCAACGGATACCTGCCTGCCGCTAGTTAGGGAATAGCGGGTTCCTGAATCTTTTGCTCCAGAGTTCTTTAAATATTAAAATGGCCTCATAGTTCAACGGATAGAATAGCGGTTTCCTAAACCGTAGATCCAGGTTCGATTCCCGGTGAGGCTACAAAGCCGATTAACTATCAATTAGTTGATTGGCTTTTATTTTGCAAATACATAATCGGGAAAAGATAAGCGAAAAATAGTTCAACCGATTTCCTGTTCTTTTCGCTTTGTTTCAATTCGCATAATTCTTTGGATATTTTTTTCTTTGTTCCTGGCAGTGTCAATTTGATGTTGACTTAGGAATTTCATCCACAATTCGGCCTATATTTCTAGTGTTTTTTCCAAAAGAAGCGTACAATCGGCAGTTATTGGCAGTTTGCCTTTTATTATTTCGTTTAGGAAGGTAGGCAAAACGCCAATAGAAGTAGTAGACTTGGCTTAATGGTGTACGACTATCTATAGCACCACAGTGGTTAGTATTTTCTTGTAAAGCAGTTTTGCATCCTTCATTTATGCTTCGGAAAACAGCCTAAACCAAGGTCACAATAATTCCTTTTTCGCGCATGGCCATCACGTCGTTATGTGGTGCATTTTTGTCGGTTATGATATGGTGGATTTGATCGATATTACAAATTTTGCCAAATCCGCGCTTTCTGAACTTCGTAGAATCGGCCAATACTATTACCTCCTGTGCCGATTTTAGCATGCACTGATTGAGGTGAGCTTCCCCAATATTGCTGGTGGTGAGCCCAAAATCAAGATCAATCCCGTCAACACCGAGGAACAGCTTGTTGCACATCATTTCGTTCAGTAAGCTTTCGGCATATGGACCAATAACCGATACCGAGCTGTTGCGCATTGCGCCGCCCAACTGAATAACTTCAAGATTGGGCATATAGCACAAGGTAAGGGATATTTTTACCGAAGAAGTAATTACAGTGAGTGGTTCGGCTAGTGAAATATTTTGTGCAAAACTTAGCACTGTGGTACCTGATGCAATGATAATCCGGTCGTCTTTATTCAACAAGCGATTGGCGGCTTCGGCAATTCGTTGTTTCTCGTCCACCTGTATCTTTTCTTTCTCGTCAATGTGCCGGTCAATGATTAAAGAACTCAGAGCACTGGCACCTCCCGAATTGCGTAACAGTATTTTTCTGCTTTCGAGTTCCTTCAAATCCTTTCGGATAGTAACTTCCGAAACATTCAATGCTTTACTTAATTCCTTTACCGATACAAAACCTTCTGCTTTCAATTCGTCAAAGATGGCTTTGTGTCGCCGGGCTATGTTTCTCATGCTGGTTTTATGTAAATATTCTAAATTCCCTGTTGCAAAGGTAAAGTATTTATAAAACATTCCCTCGTTCAATAAAAAAGATGTGTGTTTAAGTCAGGTCAAAACAAAGTAAACCGCAAAGTTGAGGTTTTTTTTGTATAAAAGACGAGTGGCCTTTAATAAGGTATTCAAGAAAATGATTTGAATTCAAAACAAAATTAGTTTCATTATATTTCGGAATGTTTCGTTTATATTTAAAAACAATTTATATTTGAAGCATAAATCATCTGTAAGGTGTATCTAAAATGGATAGAGAAAATTACATTCAACAATTGAAAGCTCCCGGCCAACAATGGGATATCATTGTTATTGGAGGAGGAGCTACAGGCTTGGGTATAGCCGTTGACGCGGCAAGTCGTGGTTATAAAACAGTGTTGCTGGAACAATCCGATTTTGCCAAAGCAACCTCAAGCCGAAGTACAAAATTAGTACACGGAGGTGTCCGCTACCTGCAAAAAGGCGATGTAGGCCTGGTTAGGGAAGCCTTACGCGAAAGGGGATATTTGAGTAAAAATGCCCCTCATCTGGTGAAAAACCAGCGTTTTATCATCGGTAATTACCTATGGTGGGAAAAACCCTTTTATGCCATAGGGCTTAAGGTGTATGATGCTTTAGCTGGTAAAATGGGGCTCGGACATTCGCAGCCAATGAGCAAAAAACAAGTAATCGGGCATGTGCCGCAAATAGAACAAGAAGGACTAAAGGGCGGGGTAGCCTATCAGGATGGCCAGTTTGATGACGCACGCCTCGCCATTAACCTGATGCAAACTGCCGTTGAAAATGGTGCAATAGCCGTAAACTACACGAAAGTGACTAAGCTTTTGAAAAATACTGAAGGCAAGGTTTCCGGCGTTGTAGCTACCGATGTTCTTGGTGACAAAAGTTTTGAGCTGAAAGGGCATTGCGTAATTAATGCCACCGGTATTTTTGTTGACGAGGTAATCAAAATGGATAATCCGCATCAAAAGCCGATGGTGCGGCCCAGTCAGGGGGTACATTTAGTTGTTCACCGCTCGTTTCTCGGCGGCGAAGATGCCATCATGGTACCAAAAACCAGCGACGGCAGGGTAATGTTTGGCGTGCCGTGGCACAACCGCGTGATCCTTGGTACAACCGATACTCCCGTTAAAAATTTTGTGCTGGAACCAAAGGCACTGAATGAAGAAGTGGATTTTATTCTGGAAACTGCCGGACGCTATCTCACCAAAAAACCACAGCGGAAAGATGTGCTGTGCGTATTTGCAGGGCTAAGGCCATTGGCTGCTCCCAAAAAACATGCCGATGAAACCAAAACGAAAGAAATATCGCGCAGCCATAAACTGCTGGCTTCGGCTTCAGGACTGGTAACCATAACCGGCGGAAAATGGACCACCTATCGCATCATGGCCGAAGAAACCGTGAACCTCGCCATCAAAACCGGTAAGTTGCCGCACATGGCTTGCATAACAAAAGATTTAAAAGTACACGGTTATCTCGAAAATCCGGATAGAAGCCATTTAAGTTATATCTATGGGAGCGATCAGGATAAAATTATTCGCTTGCAAAATGCAAACCCCGGATTTGAAAAAAGACTGCATAACGATTTTGAATTTACAGTAGCTGAAGTGGTTTGGGCAGTACATAAAGAAATGGCCCGCACAGTTGACGACGTTCTTGCCCGTCGCATCAGGGCGCTATATCTCGATGCCAAAGCATCAATGGGAATGGCAAAAAAGGTTGCCGGAATTTTGGCAACAGAACTTCACAAAAACAAGGAATGGGAAAACCAGCAGGTGAATGATTACATAGAAATGGCAAAATCCTATGTTCTGGATTGGGACGAACAGCAGGTAGCTTCTAACGTTGTAAATGCTGTTTCGTATTCGTGAAACATTTCAATTCAGAATAAAATAAAAGCATAACCAAAGCTATAACTACTTATGGAGAATTTATTGCCGCCTTCTGCGCAACAGACACTATTAAATGCATTACAGGAAACCACCATTAACTATCTGCATTTTATGCGACATTTAATAAATAAAATGCTATTAGTCAACGCCTTAATAGTTTTAAAGAAGTGTTGCGTAGTTTTTTAATTCGCTGAATCAGTTTTTTATTTTCGGAGCAGGATTGGAATGTATTACAACCTTTAAATGAAGCACGAGAAATAGAAAAAGATTTTTAAAATCAGCAACATTGATGGAGGGTGCGGTAGCATTGGTAAACCCAATGGCATCAGCACGTCAATCGCAGGCAAAAGCGGCAAGCCCCGTGACCAAAAAGGAAAATATCGATTTTGGAATGATCAAAGAGGATTTATCGTTAGCTGATAAATTCAAAATTGATTAAAGATGTGGGTTTCGATGGGGTGGAACTGAACAGCACGGTTGAATTTGCCAAACTCGAACTCCTTGATACCAAAGCAAAATCGGGTATTGAACTTTCGGGTGTAGTGAGCATAGACCATTGGGCATTTCCACTCAACGATCCTGATCCCGAAGTACGGAAAAAATCATACAGTCTGTAAGCCAATCCTATAGGAAGTAAAAATCTGGGCGGCGACACAGTTGCAGTGGTGTCCGCTGTTGTGAGCGAAAAAGTGATCTATTTTCAGACTTGGATATTAGCGAAGCTGATGTCACTTTGCCAAAGTATGCGGCTTAAAACCAACAGCAATGGATTCAGTTTATTCGCAATGAACGAAGAATTGAATTTGTTTGAGAAGGTTTGCGATATGACAATACTATTCATTGGCGTATTGCTGAAGAAGTATTGATTCAACCCGCATTTGGACATATGAGATTAGTGGATGGAAATATAGTTTCATCGAAAATCGGTCATTTCAAACCAAAAAATTATTTGTAGTCGTTCGTAATAGTAGAAAAATTCTGCAGGTTTTAATTAAGAATTCCCCATTTGTTTCAATATATTTACACATCGTTTTAAAATGTAAATCTGCGATTATTCTCAAAAATTGTAGTAGAACGAAAAATTAGAGACTAATGGAACAAAAATCAAGGATCGATCGACGAAAATTTCTCAAAACAACCGGAATAGGTTTAATGGGATTTCCGCTCCTTTCAAATGCGCTTACAAATGTTGCCCCCAGCGATAAAATCAGAGTCGCTCATATTGGAACCGGGAACATGGGAGGTTCGCACATTCGGTGGTTTTCCGCATTTGCTGATGTCGATACGGTTGCGTTGTGCGATGTGGATCAATCCAGGTTAGCAGATGCCCAAAAATTGCTTATATCGATAAATTCCTCTGCAAAGCCGGAGCTTTATTCCGATTTTAGGCGTATTATCGACCGGAAGGATGTGGATGTAATCACTTGTGCCACTCCGGACCACTGGCACGCCCTGGTTGCCATTATGGCCTTTGAGGCAGGCAAAGATGTCTATGGCGAAAAACCGTTATCATACTCTGCCAACGAGGGAAAGATGATGCGAAATGCGCTTAACTATCACAACCGTATTTTTCAGCTCGGAGCATATATTCATGCCGGCGAAAACTTCCATCGTGTGGCTGAAATCATCCAATCAGGGGCGTTGGGGAAAATTAAAACGGTTCGTTTGTGGAAAACCGGGGGCACCAAAGGCCTGGGCTTTCCTCTAAATGAAACACCTCCGGAAAACCTCGACTGGGACATGTGGCTCGGCCCGGCGCCGTATTCAGAATATACGCCTGTAAAATGTCACGGAACCTTCCGCAGCTTTTTCGATTATTCGGGTGGCGTATTTGCAGATTTCTGGTGTCACATTGCAGATATCCTGTATATGTCAGTCCATCCTAAAAACCTTATGACAATTGACGCGCGGGGCGAAATTCCTGATGACGGAATTGCAAATACGCCCAAATGGATTGATGTTGACTTTAAGTTTAAAGACCTGGACGTTTATTGGACCACAACTCCACCCAACGTTCCTGGTTCAGAAAATATGCATATTGGTGCTCATTTTGAAGGGGAAAAGGGCACATTGACTTGCGATTATGAAAATCGTTTAATTAAAATCGGGAACGAAACTGTTACCGATTTGTCTGAAGTTTCCAAAACCTTAACCCGCTCTCCGGGCCATCAGCGAAACTTTTTGAATGCTGTAAAATCGCGCTTACAACCTGAAAGTAATCTGGAATATGCCCGCGAAATGACACTTCCTATGCATCTGGCGCTAATTTCTTTCCGGCTGAAACGAAAACTAAACTGGGACAATACCCGGGAAGAATTTATAAGCGATCCGGCAGCTAATTTTTTATTATCAAGAAAATACCGTTCACCATGGAGGCTTCCGGTTTATTAATACTTCAAAACAGCAAAAATGAAACGATCAGTCATATTTTTAGCATTGCTTGCAATTACTTTTAACGTTTTTGCTCAAAACACGCAACAATTTATTTCGCTGTTTAATGGGCACGATCTTTCCGGCTGGACCATGCCGGGTGAAGTTCCCGGTTTTGAAGTACAAAACGGAATAATGGTTGCCGAGCCGCACAACGGAAGCGATATTTTTACCGAAGAAGAATTTGGTAACTTTATTTTTAAATTTGAATATCTATTGTCGGGAGTAGGAAACAGCGGGGTATTAATTCGTTGCGAACCTGAAAATCCCTGGGGAACAGGCGTGGAGGTGCAACTGCTGGCGCCCTGGACGCCTTACCGCGACGATTTGCATTGTACCGGTTCTATATACGGACATGTGGCCGTTACCAACCGGCCTGATGAAACCACCGGCATCTGGCATAACATGGAAATAAAGTGCGACCGGAAAAATATTTCCATTTCAGTAGATGGAGAGGTGACTACTGTAGCCGATATTGATACGGTTGAAAGTATGCACGGTAAAAGCCTGACAGGTTCCATCGGGTTTCAGTCGAACCACAGCAATGAAGGGGAGTATGTACATTTCCGGAATATATCCGTTAGAAATCTGGATTCAGAACCAGAGTATGTTGCAAAAGGTTTTTATGTGGAGGATAGCAATATAAGAAATCAAGCCTGGGAGGCTGCCCAGTCCATTAGTGCTCCCATGATTAAAACACTGGCCGAAATGCTGGCAGGAGAAAATATTATGGCTGGGGCTGGGGCAAAGCAGGTACTTTTTGATATTATCGCCCGGGCAACTGCCCCCGACAATTTGAAACGCGATAGCGAGGCTGTGATTGCTGCACTGGAGATAGAATTCAATAAAAATTATCCTAAATGTGCTGCAGCTTATCTTGAATGGCTTTTAGAAATGGCCAAAAGAGTCAAGTAAATATTATCTTTGGTATTTATTATATAATCTGGGACTTACTAAGTTTTTTCTTGCTTATTAATATGAAGAATAGCGTTTTTCCGAAAATTTAAAAAAGTAATAATGAATAGAAAAAATTCAACTTCAAGAAGAAGTTTTTTAAAAGGCGCCCTGGTGGCCGGCGCAGGACTGACCATTATCCCCCGGCATGTGCTGGGTGGAAACGGGTTTATCGCTCCCTCTGATCAACTCACCAAAGCTATTATCGGCGTTGGCGGAATGGGTCGCGGACATATCCCTTATGAAGGGACCCGTGTAGTTGCAATTTGCGATGTGGACACAAAACATCTGGAGCTCGCAAAAAACATGATCGATTACGATGTGAAACAATTCCGCGATTTCCGCGAAGTTTGTCAATTGCCCGAGGTGGATATTGTGCATATTGCCACACCTCCACATTGGCACGGATTAATGGCCGTTGAAGCGGCTAAAGCCGGGAAAGACATCTGGTGCGAAAAACCAATGACCCGTACAATCGGCGAAGGGAAACGTGTTATGGAAGCCGTAAATGCACACGGAAGAATGTTCCGCTTGAATACCTGGTTCCGTTTTAAAGACAATTTCTACGGACTGGGAACGGATGTAAAACCTTTGAAAAAAGTAATCGACAGCGGAATTCTGGGCTGGCCATTGAAAGTTACCGTTAGTGGAATAACCGGTTACGATTGGAAATTCTATTGGAGTGGAAAACATAACCTCGCGCCTCAACCCGTTCCGGAAAATCTGGATTACGATATGTGGCTCGGACCTGCACCCTACAGACCTTACAACGTAGAACGCGTTCATTCCAATTTCCGCGGATATTGGGATTATGACGGAGGTGGCTTAGGCGATATGGGGCAGCACTACCTCGATCCGGTTCAGTACATGTTAGGGAAAGACGATACCAGCCCTATAAAGATTGAAGTGGATGCACCGCAGCAGCATTATGATGCGGTAGGCTCATGGCGCCGGATTACCTATACCTACGCTGACGGATGCCAAATTATTCTTGACGGTGAAAACCGCGATAAAGATGCAGCTTACATTGAAGGTCCTCACGGAAAAATCTATCAGGGATTTAAGTCGGACATTCCTCATCTTCAAAGCTTCATCAAAACTTTGCCTGAACCTGAACCACAAATTTCCATTTTTTCAGATTCAGTAAAATCACGTAAAAAGTTTGGTTTAAATGAAACAAACGGCTTCCGTTCTGCTACGTTGGTAAATCTCGGAATAAATGCAGTTCGTTTAGGTCGTACACTGAATTTCGACCCTGACAAGTTGGAATTCATCGATGACGAAGGTGCCAACCGACTGATTAATCAGCCAATGCGCGCGCCATGGACCATTTAAATTATTATTGATTAATTATTATTGAAGAAATGAAAAAAAACATATTCAATTTATTTACTATCCTGCTGTTAACAGTTTTCAGCATTGGAAGCTATGCGCAGGATAATCGTACGCTGGACACAAAAGTTGCCGATGTTTTGGCGCAAATGCCGACTAAAAATCTTACACATCGAGACAAAGCCATGAATGAAATCGTGGAAATGGGCGCTCCAGGTTTTCAGAAGCTGGCACAACAATTAACACCCCCCGGTGTGGGTGACGATACAGCCGTGCGTTTTGCAATTAACAGTCTGGCGCGCTACTCGAGTGATCTGGAGCATATGAAAGCCCGTGCTTTTGCCGAAGATAACTTGCTGGATGCACTGAAAAATCAGACGGATGTTGAAGTGAAAACATTTTTACTGAACCAATTGAATTTGGTGGGCAGTGAAAAAACTATTTCAGCAATTTCTGCTTACTTAAGCGATAACAATCTTTGTGAACCTGCCACCCAAACGCTTTTATACATTGACAAAAAAGTGGCTGCCAAAGAATTTGTAGCTGCACTTTCAAAAGTTGAAGACAAATGCAAGGCAACTTTGGTGCGTGCTTTAGGTGAGTTGAAATGCAACGGGGCTTTGGCACAAATTACTCCGTTGGTAAACGGCGGCGAACCCTGGATGCGGAAAACTGCACTCGCAGCTTTGGCAAATATCGGTTCGCCCGATTCGTATAAAACACTTTTGAAAGCTGCCGAATCTGTGGGTTTCAAATACGAAGCAACGAACGCTGCTGAAGCATTTTTGAATTACACTGCCCAATTGGGTGAACAAAACGAAATGGAGCTTTGTAAAAAAGCCTGCAATGCAATTTTCAAAGCCAACCAAAGTACAGAATTACTTCATAATTATTCCAAAGCACTTAGCATTTATGCCGAAACGTTTGGTTACGAAGCAACACCACTTTTATTGAAAGCAGTTGAAAATAGCAATAAAGCTTTCCGCTATTCGGCATTGAACCTGGCTGAAAACCTTGGTGGAATTGCCGATACCCGCAAGTGGATTGAAAAGGGCAAAACCGCTTCTCCCCAAGTAAAAGCTGAAATTGTTTCGATGCTGGGACGTCGTGGTGATTTATTGGCAGTTGACTTTGTGACTAAAAATGTGGATTGCGTTTCGCCGGAAGTCCGTGAAGAAGCAATGACTGCATTGGCAGAATTGCTGGGAGATAAAGCAACACCGATTTTGATTGCACATTTGGCAAAAGGGGAAGACCTTGACGCCACAAAAGCCGTTTTGACTCAGTTGCTCGACCAAAAACATCTTGCTCCCGTGGCTGCCGGAATGAAAAATGCATCGGGAAAAACAAAAGCCGCATTTATCGATTTGATTGCCGCAAAAGCCGGAACACAATATTTCGATGAAATTCGGAGTGCTATTTCTACCAGTGACCTCGATGAAAAAGACGCCGCATTCCGCGCACTGAAAAGAGTTTCAACACAGAAAAATTTAGATGATCTGATTCCGTTGTTGCTGAATGTTAAAATGGAAAATCATGTTTCCGAAGTTCAGGCAGCGGTTGTGGCAGCCGCAAAAGGGGTAGAAGCAGAACAACAAAAAAGTGGAAAACTGCTCACCGCTTTAAACTCTACCAACGAGAAAGACCGCATTATTGCTGTGCTTCCCGAGATTGGTGGTCCGGTGGCATTGGAAACGGTTACTAACTATTTCAATACTTCAACCGGAAAAACTAAAGAGACTGCTTTCGGTGCACTGACA